>Ga0272443_10001375_pt1 | contig 35882 bp, 50 predicted proteins | sample SSMAcet12_FD_193581 | JGI IMG/M metagenome (GOLD analysis project Ga0272443, IMG submission 193581) | Marine sediment archaeal communities from Little Sippewissett salt marsh, Falmouth, MA, United States - SSM-Acet-12 | ecosystem: Environmental > Aquatic > Marine > Wetlands > Sediment ... | reverse complement strand
GGCGACGGCGTGTCGCCGCGTCCGTGGCGTGCAGGGAGAACTGGAGCTGGAAGGGGTGCCCCGCGTAGAGGGTCCGCCGCAGCTCGAGCAGGCCCGCGTAGAAGCGCTCGCGCCCGGCCGGGGCGATGGTCGAGAGGCAGGGCACCAGGCCCGGCGCCTCCCACATCCGGGGCAGCGCGGCCAGGACCTCCAGCACCGCGTCGTTGAGGGCGGGGTCGCCCATGCGCGCGAGCTGCACCTTGAGCTTGGGCATGGGCGCGCGGCCGTCGGGGTAGCGGCGGCGCAGCATGAAGTCCGCCTGGGCCAGGATCTCCGCGGCGCTGAGGCGCCCGCGATAGTCGCCGCCGGCGTCGCAGAAGGGGCAGCCCACCGGGCAGCCCTTGAGCGTCGAGACGATGAGCACCCACTTCTCGTCGCGGGTCAGCGGGGGCTGCACGGACTCCACGAACTCCACGCGGGAGCCGTCGGCCGTCTCGGCCACCCAGACGCGCGCCACGTCGTCGTCGCCGTGGCTGCTCAGGACGCGCAGGGCGGGCGCGGCCGCGGTCGTCATGGCTTCTCCTTCCGCGCCCCGCGGGCGCAGGCGCCGCCGCGCGGGCGGCGTTCAGGGCGTCAGAGCCGCGGCCAGGCCGGCGGCCGCCGCGAGGCCGTCGCCGGCGGCCATGGCCGCCTGGCCCAGGGATCCCAGTCTGGCGTCGCCCGCCACGAAGAGGTGCGGGTGCGCCGTGGCCACCGTGTCCCTGGCGGACAGGCCCAGGGGCGTGAGCAGGTCCGCCGCCGTCGCGCGGCGGCCGATGGCCACCAGGACGGCGTCGGCGGCCAGCGTCTCGCCGCCATCGAGTGTGACGGCCACGCCGTTCGCCGCATCGGTCACGCGGTGCGGCGCTCCGGTGGCGCCGCCGTGCGCCGCCGCGGCGGCACGTCCCACGGCCGGGGCGACGGGCGCCGCGGCCAGGGCGCGCACTGCAGTGTCCGGCCGCACGGCGATCCGCGACTCGCGGGCCACCAGCTCCTGCAGGCGCCTGCAGCCACGCGGCGCCGAGCCGCGCAGGCAGAGGGTCACCCGCGCGCCCGCGCCGGCCAGGGTCAGCGCGTAGTCCAGGGCCGCCTCGCCGCCGCCTATGACCACGACCGCCCGCGGCGCCGGCATTGCCGCCAGCAGTTCGCGGGGCTCGTGGAAGAGGGTCCGCCCCGCCAGCGCGGCGGCGCCCGGCGCGTCAAGGCGCCGGGCGCGCGTGCCCGTGGCCAGGATGGCGCCCCGCGCGCGAAAGCCGCCGAAGTCCCCGGCGAGCGCGAAGCCGTCGCCGTCGCGCTCCAGGCGCGACAGGCGACCGGGCGTGACCGTCAGGCCGAAGCGCTCGAGGTGCGCCGCCAGGCGGCCGGCGAAGGCCGGGCCGTCCAGGGGCGGCAGGCCGGGATAGTTCTCGATGCGGAAGGCGTTGGCCGCGAGCCCGCCCGCGCGGCCGGACGCGTCCAGCAGGCGCGGCGCCAGGCCCAGGCGCGCGCACTGGACCGCGGCGGCGCAGCCCGCCGGGCCGGCGCCGACGACGGCCACGTCCGCGACGACGGCTACGTCCGTGCGGCCCGGCACGCTCGCACCGCCTCGTCGGAGTCGAGGACCACCGCCACCGCGTCGGCCAGGGCGGCCAGGGACGCCACGTGGCGCTCCTCGCTGGCGTCGGCCATGGCGTCGGTGGCCACGTAGACCTCGAAGCCGCGGCAGAAGGCGGCCCGGGCCGTGGTCTCGCAGCACATGTGGGTGAGCACGCCCGTGACCAGGACCTGCTCGCAGCCGGCCGCGCGCAGGCGGTCCTCCAGGTCCGTGCCCAGGAAGGCGTCGTAGGTGGTCTTGCGCAGGACCGTCTCGCCCGGCGCGGGGGCGAGGTCGGGCACGATCTCCGACTCGGGCGCGCCGTCGCGGATCCAGTCGGAAAAGAAGCGGCCCAGCATGCCCATGTCGCCGGGCCCGCGGTGGGCGTGGCGCGTGAAGACGACGGGTCCGCCGCCTTTCCGCCAGGCCGCCGCGAGCGCGGCGATGCGCGGCCTCACCGCGGGCGCCGCTGGCAGGAAGCAGCGGCCGGCGGGATCGGCGAAGTAGCGCACCATGTCGATGACGAGAAGCGCGCAGCGCGGCGGGTCCAGGCGCAGGTGGGGGCGCGGCGCCGCGGCCGCGCGGGCGGCGTCCAGCCAGGCGCGCGAGCGCGCGGGCAGTGTCTCGGGCGTGACGTAGGCGGAGCTGCGCACGGTGCGACCTCCCGGGAAGGCCACACACTAGCCGGAGCGGCCGCCCGGGAGCAAGCCCCGCCTGCGAGGGCGTTCCGCGCCGGCGGGGAAGCTTCCGCGGTCGAAGAGCCTGGCCGCGCCCGGTCCGGCGCGCGCGTCCCCGCGATGGGCCGCGCGGAGCCGGCAGACTGCCTAGGCGCCGGCCGCGATGGCCGCCAGGTCGGCCTCGACCTCGCCCGTGGGCTTCAGGTCGAAGCGCTCAACGAGCACCTTCGCCACTCCCGGCGAGAGAAAGGCCGGCAGGGTGGGGCCGAGCCGGATGTTGCGCACGCCGAGGGAGAGCAGGGCCAGCAGCACGATCACCGCCTTCTGCTCGTACCAGGCGATGTCGTAGCTGATGGGCAGCTCGTTGACGTCGGCGGCGCCCACGGCCTCGGCCAGCTTCATGGCCACGACCACCAGGGAGTAGGAATCGTTGCACTGTCCCGCGTCCAGGATGCGCGGGATGCCGGCCACCGTGCCCAGGTCCAGCTTGTTGTAGCGGTACTTGGCGCAGCCCGCCGTCAGGATGACGTGGTCGGCGGGCAGGTTCCGCGCGACCTCCGTGAAGTACTCCCGCGAGCGGTGGCGACCGTCGCAGCCGCCCATGACGACGAAGCGGCGGATCTCTCCCCGCCCGATGGCGGCGACGATGTCGTCGGCGCGGGCCAGGACGGCCTCGTGGGCCCAGCCCACGGGGATGGTGCCCGTCTCCAGCTCCTCGGGACCGGGCAGGGACAGGGCCCGCTCGACGAGGGCGGTGAAGTCCTTGGCGCCGCCCGGCGAGCGGTCCGCGACGTGGGGGCAGCCCGGCCAGCCGGCCAGGCCCGTCGTGTAGAGGCGGTCCTTGTAGCTGTCGCGCGGCGGCACGATGCAGTTGGTGGTCATGAGGATGGGGCCGCCGAAGCGCTCGAACTCCTCGGCCTGGTGCCACCAGGAGCCGCCGTAGTTGCCGGCGAAGTGGGGGTGGCGGCGGAAGGCCGGGTAGGCCTGGGCCGGCAGCATCTCGCCGTGGGTGTAGACGTTGACGCCCCGGCCGGCCGTCTGCTCGAGCAGCTCGTCCAGATCCTTGAGATCGTGGCCGCTGACGAGGATGCCGGGCCCCTCGCGCACGCCCAGCTCGGCCTCGGTGGGTTCGGGGTGTCCGTAGGCGCCCGTGTTGGCCGCGTCCAGGAGGGCCATGGCCTTGACGCCCATGGCGCCGCAGCGCTCGACCAGGGCCGTCAGGGCCGCCGCGTCCAGCCCGTCGTCCAGGGTGGCGGCGAGGCCTTCCTGGAGAAAGGCGAGGACCTCGGGATCCTCGTGGCCGAGGACCATCGCGTGGTCGGTGTAGGCGGCGATGCCCTTGAGGCCATAGACGATCAGCTCGCGCAGGGAGCGGACGTCCTCGTCCAGGTCCGGGTCGGCCAGGATGCCCACGGCCGCGCCCTTGCCGGCCAGCTCCTCGCGGCTCGCGCCCCCGGGCGACCAGGTGGCGCATCCGGGCAGGCCCTCGCAGCAGTCCTTGTCGCGGCTGCCCTGGCAGGTGGCGCGCACGCGCTCGCACAGCGCGTCGCGCCGGTCGGCGGCCTCGGCGATGAGGGCCTCGAAGCGCCCGGCGTCGAAGTTGACGTTGGTGATGGTGGCGAACAGGGCCTGGGCGACGAAGGCCTCGGCGTCCCGGTCGCGCATGTCCAGCTCGCGGGCCCGCACGCCGAACAGGGAGAGGCCCTTGAGGAGCCAGACCAGCAGGTCCTGGAGGCAGGCCACCTCGGCCGTCTTGCCGCAGACGCCCTTGACCGTGCAGCCCTGGTTGCGGGCCGTCTCCTGGCACTGGTAGCAGAACATGTCCATGGGTCGCTCCTTGCGGTGAGGCGCCAGGCGCCGTTTCGCGGAGGATAGACCCGTCCGCCCGGGGGCGCCGTGACCTCGGTCACACCGCGCGGGAAAATCAGCGCTCGCGCTCGGCGTCCAGGGCGGCGGCGTCCAGGATCCTGACGTGGTCCCGCTCCAGGCGGACGAGGCCGCGGCGGGCGAAGGCGCCCAGGGCGCGGCTGACCACCTCGCGCACGGTGCCCAGCTCGGCGGCCAGCTCCTCCCGGGTCCAGGTGACGGGGACGTCGCGTCCGCCGGCCGCCCGCTCCAGCAGGAAGCCGGCCAGGCGCCCGCGCACGGTGAAGAGGCTCAGCTCGTGGGCCAGCTCCGCCACGTGGCGCAGCTTGTCGGACAGGTCGCCGAGGACGGCCAGGGCCAGGGCGGGCGTCGTGCTGACCACGCGCCGGAAGTCGCCGGCCGGCACGAGCGCCAGGCGCGCGGGGCCGGCGGCCACGGCCGTGGCCGGCGCGCGGGGATCCGCGGCGAAGGCGACGGGCAGGTTGAAGGCCTCGCCCGGACCGAGCCGGATGAGTGTCTGCTCGCGGCCGTCGAGGTTGGCGCGATAGGCGCGCACGCCGCCCGACAGGACGAATGCCACCGGCGCCTCCGCGGCGCCGTCCAGAACGATGGTCTCGCCGTCGGCGTAGGCGCGCTCCGCGGCCACGGCGGCGAGGGGGGACAGCGCCGCCTCGGGCAGGTCCGCCAGCATGCCGATGCTCCGCAGCGCCTTCGTCGTCATGCCCATGCGAGCCTCCTCGTCCGGGCCGGCGCCCCGCGCCCGGTCTCTCGCCACGCCGCCGGCCGCCGTGGATTCCGGTGCCGCGCACGGCGGCGGGCTTTCCAGCCTAACCGCGCCGGACCGGCCGCGCAAGAAACGAGCGGCCGATGAATATGTTCTCTATGCTTTACAATAAGTTCGCTTTAGCATACAATTTGTACGTTGTTACGAACTGGAGGTGGCGATGGGCCTGCGCAACCACGTCAAGCAGCACCGCGCCCGGCTGGACCTGACCCAGGCCGAGCTGGGCCGCCGCGTGGGCGTGCGGCGGCAGACCATCCTCGCCATCGAGAAGCAGCGGTACGCGCCCTCGGCCCTGCTGGCCTTCCGCCTGGCGCGGGCCCTGGGCCTGCGCGCCGACGAGCTGTTCGAGCTGGACGAGGAGGAGGGGACCCGTGAAGAGTGAGATGGACGCCATGGCCATGGACGAGCGCCAGCGCTTCGCCTGGTACCGCGCCAACCGGGCCGCCCTGATGCTGGCGGGCCTGCTGTGGATCGGGCTGATCGTCCGCGACCTGCTCGCGGGCGGCCGGCCCTGGTTCCTCATCGCGATGGTGCCGGTGGTGGCCCTCGTCCGCCTGATCTGCTACCGTTGGTATCTGGACCGGTCCTGACGAACGCTCCGGGAAAGGACGCCATGAACCATATCGAAGAGGCGGTGCGCCTGTTCGAGGAGGGCTTCACCTGCTCCCAGGCCATTCTGGCCGCCTTCGCTCCCGTCTTCGACCTCGATCGGGAGACGGCCCTGCGCATCGCCGAGCCCTTCGGCGGCGGCATGGGCCACCAGGGCGAGGCCTGCGGCGCCCTGGCCGGCGCCATGATGGTCATCGGCCTGGCCCACGGCCGCACGCAGGCCGACGACGAGGAGGCCGAGGAGAACACCTACGGCCGGGTGAGCATCCTGCGCGAGCGCTTCCGCGATCGCGCCGGCAGCCTGCTCTGCCGCGACCTGCTCGGCGCCGACTACGCCGTGCCCGGCCAGGTGGAGAACCTCCCCGACGTCGAACGGGAGCGGCTCCACGGCGTCTGCGCGGGCGCGGTGCGCACCGCCGCCGAGATCGTCGAGGAGATCCTCTGACCCCGCGGCGGCGCGGCCCAGCCGCGCCGGGCGCTTCCTGTCATCTATGGTTGCCTGTCGGGCGGGGCCGCCCTACCATGGCGCGGACCGCGCCGGACGGGCGCGGCCTGCCACAGGACGGAGTTCCGTGCGACGCGTGATGGTGCTGGTGGGGGGGCGCTCCAACGAGCGCGCCGTCAGCCTGAAGACGGGGGCGGCCATCGCCCGGGCCCTGGCGGGCCTGGGCGAGGAGGTGCGCCTGCTGGACACGGGGCGTCCCGAGCGGCCCGCCCTGCCCCCGGAAGAGTTCGAGGCGGCGACGGGCGCCGAGGCCGAATCCGAGGCGGCGTCCGGGGCCGGCACGGCTCGAACGGCGGTGGCAGCCGGCGGCGCCGCCACGGAGGCGGAAGCCGTGACGGCCGCGGCGGGCACCGTCGCCCTGACGCGCAGCCTGGGCGAGGCCTGGCGGCCGGACCTGGTCTTCGTCGCCCTCCACGGCGGCGCCGGCGAGGACGGCACCGTGCAGGCCCTCCTCGACTGGCTCGGCCTGCCCTACACGGGCTGCGCCATGGCCGCCAGCGCGCTGGCCATGGACAAGATGCGCAGCAAGCGCGTCTTCCGCGACGGGGGGCTCCTGGTGCCCGAGGGTTTCCTCCACCACGCGCCCGCCGGCGCGCGCGACCGCGGCGATGCCGTCCGGGGCCTGCAGGCGCGCATCGAGATCGAGCTGGGCTACCCGGCCGTGGCCAAGCCCAACCGCGAGGGATCCAGCGTGGGCCTCGCCATCCTCGGGGACGTTGCCGCGGCGGAGCGCCTGCTGCCGGGCGTGCTGGCCGTCTCGGGCGAGATCCTCGTGGAGCGCTACGTGCCGGGGCGTGAGATCACGGCCACCATCCTGGGCGGGCGGGTCCTGCCCCTGGTGGAGATCCTGCCCGACGGCGGCCTCTACGACTACGAGCACAAGTACACGCGGGGCGTCACGCGCTACGCCTGCCCGGCGGACCTTCCCGCCGACCTGGCCGAGGGGATCGCGAACGACGCCCGCCGCGCCTGGGACCTGCTGGGCTGCCGGCACCTGGCGCGCGTGGACTTCCGCCTCGATCCCGAGGGCCGGTCCTTCATCCTCGAGGTCAACACCATCCCCGGCATGACCGAGACCAGCCTGGTGCCCATGGCGGCCGAGGCGGCCGGCCTGGACTTCCCGGCCCTGGTGGCCGAGCTCTGCCGCCTGGCCCTGGAGGACGCCCCGTGAAGACCCTCTACGGCGTGATCCACCTGCCCGCCCTGCCGGGCGCCCCGGCGGCGGCCCTGGACCTGGACGCCATCGAGGCCCGCGCCCTGGCCGACGCCGCGGCCTACGCGGAGGCCGGCTTCGGTGGCCTGGTCCTGGAGAACTACGGCGACGCGCCCTTCCTGGCCGATCGCGTGGGTGCCGAGACCGTGGCGGCCATGGCCCGCCTGGCCCGCGCCCTGCGCCTGGCGCGGCCGGACCTCGCGCTGGGGGTCAACGTCCTGCGCAACGACGGCGAGGCCGCCCTGGCCGTGGCGGCGGCCGCGGGGGCCGACTTCATCCGCGTCAACGTGCTGGGCGGGGTGTCCTGGTCCGACCAGGGGCCGCTGGTGGGCCGCGCGGCGGGAATCCTGCGCCTGCGGCGGTCCCTGGGCAGCGCCGCGCGCATCTTCGCCGACGTGGACGTCAAGCACGCCGTCATGGCCGCCCACGCCGATCCGGTCCACCAGGCCGAGGACCTGCTCGAGCGGGCCGGGGCCGACGCCCTCGTCGTCTCGGGGCGGGCCACGGGCGCCGAGCCGGACGCCGCCCTGCTGAAGCGCCTGCGGGAGCGCTTCGGCGGCGGGGCCGCGCTGCTGGTGGGCAGCGGCCTGCGCGAGGACAACGCCGCCGTCCTGCTGGCCGACGCCGACGGGGCCATCGTCGGCACGGCCGTCAAGGAGGGGGGCGTGACCTCCCGGCCCGTGGATCCCGCCGCCGCCCGCCGCCTGGCGGAATCGGTGGGCCACCTATTATAATGTCGTAAGCTCCGGAGCACTCAGCCGGCCCACAGGAGGAGGGACATGTCGCTGCGCGTCTACGATCCCATGCGCAAGAAGAAGGTGACCTTCGAGCCCGTCCACGAGGGGCGCGTGGGGATGTACTGCTGCGGCATGACCGTCCAGGGGGAGCCCCACATCGGCCACATGCTGGCCGCGCTGACGGCCGACATGGTGCGGCGCTGGCTCGAGTACCGGGGCTACGACGTGACCCTGGTCCAGAACTTCACGGACATCGACGACAAGATCCTGGCCAGGGCCGAGGAGGAGGGCGTCGAGTACCCCGTCATCGCCGAGCGCAACATCGACCTCTACTTCGAGTTCGCGCGGGCCCTGAACATCGGCGACGCCAACGTCTACCCCAAGGCCACCGAGCACATCGCCCAGATCCAGGCCCTGATCCAGCGCCTCGTGGACGGGGGGCATGCCTACGAGTCCGGCGGGAACGTCTACTTCAGCGTGCGCAGCTACCGCGACTACGGCCGCCTGTCGGGCCGCCGCGTGGACGAGCTCTACGCGGGCGTGCGCGTGGACGTGAAGGAGGGCAAGCGCGACGAGGCCGACTTCGCCCTCTGGAAGAAGGCCGGCGAGGACGAGCCGGGCTTCGAGAGCCCCTGGGGCTGGGGGCGCCCGGGGTGGCACATCGAGTGCTCGGCCATGTCCATGCACTACCTGGGGGACACCTTGGATTTCCACGGCGGCGGCCTGGACCTGCTCTTTCCCCACCACGAGAACGAGCGCGCCCAGTCCGAGGCGGCCACGGGCCACACCTTCGTCAGGTACTGGATGCAGAACGGCCTGCTCACCGTGGGCGGCGAGAAGATGTCCAAGTCCCTGGGCAACTACACCTCCATGGCCGAGTTGCTGAAGGCCTTCGACGCCGAGACGGTGCGCTTCTACCTGCTGTCCACCCACTTCCGCAGCCGGGCGGAGTTCGAGACGGCCCAGCTCGAGCGGGCCCGGGTGAGCCTGGAGCGCATCCGGGAGGCCGCCGCGGCCCTGCACGGGATGCTGGCGGAAGCCCCCGGGGGCGGCGGGCCCACCGAGGCGGGTCGGACCCTGGCCGAGGCGGCGAGCCGCGCCCGCGAGAGCTGGGAAGAGGCCATGGACGACGACTTCAACACGGGCGGGGCCATCGGGCACGTCTTCGAGCTGGTGCGGGAGTTCAACCGCCTGGCGGCGGAGGACCCCGCCGGACTGGCCGCGGACAGGCAATCCCTTGAAACTGCATGGGATGCGCTCGACACCATGACCGGCGTCCTCGGCCTCTTCGCCGGCGGGCTGCCGGCCGAGCGGCGCCTGGAGGCGCCGGCCGAGGTGCTGGCCTGGCTCGAGGCGCGCCAGCGAGCCCGGGAGGGGAAGGACTGGGCCGAGGCGGACCGCCTGCGGGACCTGATCCAGGAGGCCGGATACCAGATCCTGGACGGCCCCGAGGGGAGCCGGCTCAAGCCCCTCTGAAGCCCGTTCGGAGGGCCGCGCGCGGACCCGGGCGGGTCTTCACGCTTTTTTCTCTCGACACCGCCAATCCGCTTGACAAATCGAGACTTCGGGAATATCATGCCGCTTCGGCTCTCTGTGCATCCGAAGCCGCGAGGCGGAGGTATCCCCCCCAGCGTTCATCATCGTTTGTTATCTTGGCCGCCTTCGAACGCGGCGCGGTCACGGTGGAGCGCGGGAGGACGCTCGGAGGCCCCGAGGCTGGCGTAGCTCAACCGGTAGAGCACCTCACTTGTAATGAGGATGTTGGGGGTTCAAGTCCTCTCGCCAGCTCCTCGGCCCAGATGGGGGGGTTCCCGAGCGGTCAAAGGGAACAGACTGTAAATCTGTCGGCGAAGCCTTCGGAGGTTCGAATCCTCCCCCCCCCACCCGATGGACTCCGGCCACAGGTTCCGGGGCCGTTTTTTTGGCGGGAATAGCTCAGCTGGCTAGAGCATCAGCCTTCCAAGCTGAGGGTCGCGGGTTCGAATCCCGTTTCCCGCTCCGTGGAGGTCGAGAGGGCGCGCCCAGGTAGCTCAGTCGGTAGAGCACATCCTTGGTAAGGATGAGGTCGTCGGTTCAAGTCCGATCCTGGGCTCCTTCGTAGCAGGATACGATCCGGGAGCCGCGTAACGAGCGACCCGAACCGCAGTCGAGGAGGTCATTTCACCATGGCGAAGGAGAAGTTCGAGCGCACGAAGCCGCATGTGAACGTGGGCACGATCGGTCACGTGGATCACGGGAAGACGACGCTGACGGCGGCGATGACGCTGGTGCTGAGTCAGCAGGGGCTGGCGGAGTTCACTCCCTTCGACGACATCGACAAGGCGCCGGAGGAGCGGGAGCGGGGGATCACGATCGCGACGGCGCACGTGGAGTACGAGAGCCATAAGCGCCACTACGCGCACGTGGACTGCCCGGGCCACGCGGACTACGTGAAGAACATGATCACGGGCGCGGCGCAGATGGACGGGGCGATCCTGGTGGTGAGCGCGGCGGACGGCCCGATGCCTCAGACGCGGGAGCACGTTCTGCTGGCGCGTCAGGTGAACGTTCCGTCGATCGTGGTCTACATGAACAAGGTGGACATGGTGGACGACCCGGAGCTGCTGGACCTGGTGGAGCTGGAGATCCGGGAGCTTTTGAACGAGTACGAGTTCCCCGGGGACGACATTCCGGTGATCCGGGGCAGCGCCCTGAAGGCGGGGGAGAACCCCGAGGACGAGGCGTGGAACAAGAGCATCTTCGAGCTGATCGAGGCGATCGACGAGTACATACCGGAGCCGAAGCGCGACGTGGACAAGCCGTTCCTGATGCCGGTGGAGGATGTGTTCTCGATCACGGGCCGCGGGACGGTGGGGACGGGCCGCGTGGAGCGCGGTCAGATCCACGTGGGCGAGAAGGTGGAGCGGATCGGGATCCGGGAGACCTTGACGACGACGGTGACGGGCGTGGAGATGTTCCGCAAGATCCTGGACGACGCGCAGGCGGGGGACAACATCGGTCTCTTGCTTCGCGGGGTGGACAAGAAGGATCTGGAGCGGGGGATGGTTCTGGCGGCTCCGGGGAGCGTGACGCCCCACACGAAGTTCGAGGGCGAGGTTTACATTCTGACGAAGGAGGAGGGCGGCCGCCACACGCCGTTCTTCGACGGTTACCGGCCCCAGTTCTACTTCCGGACGACGGACGTGACGGGCGTCGCGCATCTTCCGGAGGGGACGGAGATGGTGATGCCGGGCGACAACGTGAAGCTGAAGATCGATCTGATCACGCCGATCGCGATGGAGGACAATCTCCGGTTCGCGATCCGCGAGGGCGGGCGCACGGTGGGCGCCGGCGTGGTGACGAAGATCTTCGAGTAGCCCCTAACGACGGCGAGCAGGCGGCCCCGCGGGGACCGAGGCTGGTGTAGCCGAGCAGGAGGACGACAGGTGAACACGGGACAGAAGATCAAGATCAGGCTCAAGGCCTACGAGCACTCGACGCTCGACCGGAGCGCCTTCGAGATCGTCCGCACGGCCAAGCGCACGGGCGCCGAGATCTCGGGCCCCATCCCGCTGCCGACGCAGCGCTCGCTCTACACGGTGCTGCGCTCGCCCCACGTGGACAAGAAGTCGCGGGAGCAGTTCGAGATGCGGATCCACAAGCGCCTGATCGAGATCACCAAGTCCACGCCGGCGACGCTGGACGCCCTGACCAAGCTGGATCTGCCGGCGGGCGTGGACATCGAGATCAAGGTCTGAGGCGGCAGCGCCGCCGCGCCCGGGGCGCGGCGAATCAGAAAGCGGGAACGGACATGCCGAACGCAAACCTCTACGACGGAAGCGGAGAGACCGCCGGCACGGTGGAGCTCCCCGACGACATCTTCGGCCGTGAGGTCAAGGGCCATCTGATCTGGGAGGCCGTGCGCAGCCAGCTCGCCAACAAGCGCGCCGGCACGGCCCACACCAAGGACCGCTCCGAGGTCAACGCCTCGACCGCCAAGCTCTACCGCCAGAAGGGCACGGGCCGGGCGCGGGCCGGGTCGGCCAAGTCGCCGCTGCGCTACGGCGGCGGCACCACCTTCGGGCCGAAGACCCGCGACCACACGATCCGCATGCCCAAGAAGGCGCGGCGGGCCGCGTTGCACGGCGCGCTCAGCGACCGCGCCGGCGAGGGCGCCGTCCTGGTCGTGGAGTCCCTGGGTTTCGAGAAGCCGCGGACCCGGGACTTCGCCGCGATCCTCGGCAAGCTGGGGATCGCCGGCGAGAAAGTCCTGCTGGTGCTCGACGAGTACGACGAGAACGTCTGCCTCTCGGCCCGCAACATCCGCAACCTGGACTTCATCACCGGCCGAGAGCTGAACACCTACCAGGTGATGTGGGCCGACAAGCTGCTCCTGACCCGTGCCGCGCTGGAGCAGGTCAAGGAGGTGTTCGGGTCATGAAGGACTTGCGCCACGTCGTGCGCCGCGCCCTGCTCACCGAGAAGAGCACGCTCATGCGCGAGCACAACAAGTACGTCTTCGAGGTGGACCGCCGCGCCGGCAAGCCGGAGATCAAGGCGGCCGTCGAGGAGCTGTTCAAGGTGTCGGTCGTCGATGTGCGCACCGCCAACGTCCAGGGCAAGGTCAAGCGCCTGGGCCGCTACGCGGGCAAGCGCCCCGACTGGAAGAAGGCCATCGTCACGCTGGCCGAGGGCAGCAGCATCGACCTCCTGAGCGAGACCTAGCCGGGCGAGGAGAGAGCCATGGGCATCAAGAAGTTCCGACCCCTGACGCCGAGCCAGCGCTACCGCACGGTCTCCGACTTCTCGGAGATCACGACGGACAAGCCGGAGCGGAGCCTGCTGGAGCCCCTCAAGAAGTCGGGCGGCCGCAACAACCACGGGCACATCACGTCGCGGCGCCGCGGCGGCGGCCACAAGCGGCAGTACCGCCGCATCGATTTCCGGCGCGACAAGCGGGGCATCCCGGCCCGGGTCGCCTCCGTCGAGTACGATCCGAACCGCTCGTCCCGCATCGCGCTGCTGGTCTACGCCGACGGCGAGAAGCGCTACATCCTGGCGCCGCACGGCCTGAAGGTGGGCGACACCCTCGAGGCCGGCCCCGAGGTGGAGGCCCGCGTCGGCAACGCCCTGCCGCTGGCGCGCATCCCCCTGGGCTCGACGATCCACAACGTCGAGCTGAAGATCGGCAAGGGCGGCCAGCTCGCGCGCAGCGCCGGGTCCTACGTCCAGCTCATGGCGAAGGACGGCGACTACGCGCACCTGCGCCTGCCCAGCGGCGAGGTGCGGCTGGTCCACCAGCGCTGCTACGCCACCGTCGGCCAGGTGGGCAACATCGATCACGAGAACGCCGTGCTCGGCAAGGCCGGCGCGGCGCGCTGGCGCGGCCGGCGGCCCAAGGTCCGCGGCGTGGCCATGAACCCGGTGGACCACCCCATGGGCGGCGGCGAGGGCAAGTCCTCGGGCGGGCGCCATCCCGTGTCGCCCTGGGGGCAGCCCGCCAAGGGCTACCGCACGCGCAAGAAGAACAAGGCCGCGGACCGCTTCATCATCCGTCGGCGCAAGAAGTAAGTCGCGAGGAGGAAGAACGTGTCCCGATCCCTGAAAAAGGGCCCCTACATCGACCTCAAGCTCCTGCGACATCTCGAGGCGATGAACGCGAGGAACGAGAAGAAGGTCGTCAAGACCTGGGCCCGGCGCACCACCGTTTCCCCGGAGTTCGTGGGGCACACGCTCGCCGTGCACAACGGGAACAAGTTCATCCCGGTGTACGTCACGGAGAACATGGTGGGGCACAAGCTCGGCGAATTCGCGCCCACCCGCACATTCCGCGGGCACAGCGGCAAGAAGAAGTAGGGGTCGGCCGGAGTCGAGACTGGAGGTTAGGTGACATGCCTGCCAAGGCGAGCGCCAGATACGTACGCATCTCTCCCAGCAAGGTGCGCCAGGTGGCGAACCTGGTCCGGGGCCTGAACGCCAACGAGGCGCTGGACCTGCTCAAGCACCTGAACAAGGGCGCGGCCCTGCCCGTCCGCCGGGTCATCCAGTCGGCGGTCGCGAACGCGTCGCACCTGGCGGACGAGGAGCATCCCGTGGACGTGGACGAGCTGTTCATCAGCGGCATCCGCGCCGACGAAGGGCCGACCCTCAAGCGGATCCGCCCCCGCGCCCAGGGGCGGGCCTACCGGATCAGGAAGCGGACCAGCCACATCCACGTGGAACTCGAGCAGCGCGGCGACTAAGGAGGAAGACAGTGGGTCAGAAGACTCATCCGACCGGTTTCCGGCTTGGCATCATCAAGACCTGGGACTCCCGCTGGTTCGGCGGCAAGAGCTACGCCGACTGGCTCAACGAGGACGTCCTGATCCGCCGGTACATCAAGAGGCAGCTCTACCGGTCGGGCATCGCCCGGGTGACCATCGAGCGCTCGACGAAGAAGGTGACCATCAACATCCACACGGCACGGCCGGGGATGGTCATCGGGCGCAAGGGCGCCGAGGTGGACAAGCTGCGCGATCAGCTCAACGTGCTGACGGGCAAGCAGATCCAGCTCAACATCAAGGAAGTCAAGAAGCCGGAGCTCTCGGCGCAGCTCGTGGCCGAGCACGTGGCGACGCAGCTCGAGAACCGCATCCACTTCCGCCGGGCGATGAAGAAGTCCATCACCTCCGCGATGCGCATGGGCGCCCGGGGCATCAAGATCCAGTGCGGCGGTCGCCTGGGCGGCGCCGAGATCGCGCGGGTCGAGCACTACCACGAGGGCGAGGTGCCGCTCCACACGCTGCGCGCGAACATCGACTACGGCATGGCGATCGCCCGCACGACCTTCGGCACCATCGGCGTCAAGTGCTGGGTCTACGTCGGCGACATCTTCCCGAAGGACTTCAAGCGGGAGCTGAGCAGCCAGGTACAGGAGGCCATCTGAGATGCTGATGCCCAAGCGAGTCAAGCGACGCAAGGTCCAGAAGGGGCGCATGCGGGGCTTCGCCTACCGCGGCAACAAGATCTCCTTCGGGCAGTACGGGCTGCAGGCCCAGGAGCCGTGCTGGATCACCAGCCGGCAGATCGAGGCCGCCCGCGTCGCCATCACGCGCCACGTCAAGCGCGGCGGCAAGCTGTGGATCCGGATCTTCCCGGACAAGCCCATCACGGTGAAGCCCGCGGAGACCCGCATGGGAAAGGGCAAGGGCAACCCCGAGTACTGGGTCGCCGTGGTCAAGCCGGGCCGCATCCTCTTCGAGCTGGAGGGCGTGGCCGAGCCGGTGGCCAAGGAGGCCATGCGGCTGGCATCCGCCAAGCTGCCCGCGAAGATGAAGTTCCTGAGCCGGAACGCCTAGGAGGGGGCCATGAAGAACAACGAGCTGCGCGATCTGAGCCTCCAGGAGCTGGAGCAGCGCGAGCAGGAGGCGGCCGACGAGCTCTTCAACATGAAGATCCGCCACTCGCTGAACCAGCTCGACAATCCCCTGTTGCTGCGCAAGGCGCGCCGCGACCTGGCACGGATCAAGACCCTGGCCGCCGAGCGACGGCGCCAGGACGCCGAGGCCTAGCGAGGCCAGGAGAGGACCGAGGAGTCGATCATGGATAGCACCCGCAACCTGCGGAAGACCCTGCTGGGGACGGTCGTGAGCGACAAGATGGACAAGACGGTGGTCGTCAAGATCGAGCGCCGGATTCCCCATCCCCGCTACAAGCGATACTACAAGCGCAGCAACAACGTCGTCGCCCACGACGCGGAGAACACGTGCCGGATCGGGGACATGGTCCGCGTGATGGCCACCCGCCCTCTTAGCAAGACGAAGCGCTGGCGGGTCTACGAGATCGTCAAGCGCGCCGAATAGGGGGTAGGGAAATGATCCAGATGCAGACGATGCTGACCATCGCCGACAACTCCGGCGCCAAGAAGGCCCAGTGCATCAAGGTCCTCGGCGGCACGCGGCGCAAGTACGCCTCCGTGGGGGACGTCATCACCGTCGCCGTGAAGCAGGCGCTGCCCAACGGCACGGTCAAGAACGGACAGGTCGCGCGCGCGGTGGTCGTGCGGACGAAGAAGGAGGTCCGCCGGCGCGACGGCTCCTACATCCGCTTCGACCAGAACGCCGCCGTGATCATCAACAACCAGAACGAGCCCGTGGGAACGCGCATCTTCGGGCCGGTGGCCAGGGAGCTCCGCGAGAAGCGGTTCATGAAGATCGTGTCCCTGGCGCCGGAAGTGCTCTAGCGAGGTGATGACGTGAGGATCGGAAAGAACGATGTCGTCGAGGTGATCGCCGGGGCGCACAAGGGGCTCAAGGGGAAGGTGCTCAAGGTCTTCCCCAAGCAGCAGCGCGTCATCGTGGAGAAGGTCAACCTGGTCAAGCGGCACCGGAAGCCGCGCAGCCAGCAGGACCCGGGCGGCATCATCGAGATGGAGGCGCCCATCCACGTCTCCAACGTGAAGCTGATCGAGAAGGGGTCCCGGTCGTAGGGACGCCCCGCGGCGCCGCCGGCGCCGCGCCGCAGGCAGGAAAGGGAGCAGACGATGGCGAGGCTCAAGCAGTACTACCGGGAGAGCGTGGTGCCCGCACTGCAGGACAAGTTCAAGTACGGGAACCCCATGCAGGTGCCACAGCTCAAGAAGATCGTGGTCAACATGGGCGTCGGCGAGGGCGCCCGGAACAACGCGCTCATCAAGGCCGCGCACCAGGAGCTGGGGACCATCACGGGCCAGCAGCCCCGCGTGAACCGGGCCCGCAAGTCCGTCGCCAACTTCAAGATACGCGAGGGCATGGACGTCGGGCTCAAGGTCACCCTGCGCGGCCAGCGCATGTGGGAATTCCTGGACCGCCTGGTGAACGTGGCGCTGCCGCGCATCCGCGACTTCCGGGGGGTGTCGACGCGCAGCTTCGACGGCCGGGGCAACTACAACCTCGGCATCAAGGAGCAGATTATCTTCCCTGAGATCGACTTCGACAAGATCTCGCGGATCCAGGGAATGGACATCAACTTCGTCACCAGCGCCGAGACGGACGAGGAGGCGCTGGAGCTGTTGCGGCAACTGAACATGCCGTTCCGGCGGAGCTAACGGCCGACCGTGTGAGGTGACAGCGTGGCCAAGAAGTGTCTCATCGTGAAATCGAAGAAGAAGCCCAAGTTCCAGGTCCGGGCGTACACCCGCTGCCGCGTCTGCGGGCGCCCGCGCGCCTACATCCGCAAGTTCGGCATCTGCCGCATCTGCTTCCGTGAGATGGCCCTCCGGGGTGAGATCCCCGGAGTCGTGAAGGCCAGCTGGTAGGGAACTCCAGAGCAGCGAAACGAGGGTAAGAGCATGTCGATGACCGATCCCATTGCGGACTTCCTGACGAGGATCCGGAACGCCTCCCGCGCCAAGCACAGCCGCGTGGACATTCCGGCTTCCCGGGTCAAGGGCGAGATCGCAAAGATCATGCTCAAGGCAGGCTACATCGGGGACCTGAAGTTCGTCGACGACGACAAGCAGGGTCTGCTGCGGGTCTACTTGAAGTACGACAGGAAGGGCAACGCGCCCGCCATCGAGGGCATGCAGCGCATCAGCAAGCCCGGACGGCGCGTGTACGCCAAGAAGGACGAGATCCCGCGCGTGATGGGGGGGTACGGCGTGGTCGTGCTTTCCACCAGCCACGGCATCCTCACCGGCACGCAGGCCAAGGAGCGCGGCGTCGGCGGGGAAGTCCTCTGTCAGATCTGGTAGGCGCGAAAGAACACCGGAGGCAAGCCCATGTCGCGAATTGGCAAGAAACCGATCCCCATCCCCGGCGGAGTCACGGTGGACATCACCGGCGAGAACCATGTCGCGGTGAAGGGTCCCAAGGGCGAGCTGGCGCGCCAGCTCAACCCCGAGATGATGCTCGACCGGGGCGAGGGAGAGATCACGGTGCGGCGCCCCAGCGATAGCCGCACGCACCGCGCCCAGCACGGCCTGACGCGGACGCTGCTGAGCAACATGGTCGTGGGCGTCTCCGATGGCTTCGTCAAGGAGCTGGAGATCATCGGCGTGGGCTACCGCGCGGAGCTCAAGGGCAAGGAGTTGCACCTGGCCCTGGCCTACTCCCACCCCGTCGTGGTCGCGCCGCCCGAGGGCGTGACCTTCGAGGTGCCGGCGCCGACCCAGATCCGGGTCCTGGGCCACGACAAGGAGGTCGTCGGGCAGGTGGCGGCCGAGATCCGCGCCTGGCGCCCGCCCGAGCCCTACAAGGGCAAGGGGATCCGCTACAAGGGCGAGTACGTCATCCGGAAGGCCGGCAAGGCCTCCGCCAAGGCTTAAGGAGCGACCATGGCCATCAAGCCCTTCAACCGCAAGAAGCAGCGGAGCAAGCGGCACCGCCGCATCCGCAAGCACCTGGCGGGGACCGCCGAGCGGCCGCGCCTGTCGGTCTATCGCAGCTTGAACCACATCTACGCCCAGCTCGTCGACGACGTGCAGCGCGTCACGCTGGCGCAGGCCAGCAGCCTCAAGGCCGACGTCACGCCAGCGGAGGGCGAGACGCAGGGCGTGGCGCAGGCGCGCCAGGTCGGCCGGGCCATCGCCGAGGCGGCGAAGGCCAAGGGTATCGAAAACGTCATCTTCGACCGCGGGGGCTTCCTGTTCCACGGCCGGGTCAAGGCCCTGGCCGACGCCGCCCGCGAAACCGGACTGAAGTTCTAGGAACCGAGACCAGCGCTTAGGGGGTCACCAGCGTGTACCGAGGTGGAAGAGACAGGGACCGGGATAGGCGGGGACGGCGCCGCGAGCAGGAAGAGGAGCGCTCGAACCTGATCGAGAACGTCATCGCCATCAATCGCGTCTCCAAGACCGTCAAGGGCGGCAAGAACTTCAGCTTCACGGCCCTGGTCGCGGTGGGAGACGGCAACGGCATGGTGGGCACGGGCCTGGGCAAGGCCCGCGAGATCTCGGAGGCCGTGCGCAAGGGCACCGAGGCGGCCCGCAAGGGCATGATCAAGATCAACCGGTTCGAGAACCGCACCGTCCCCTACCGGGTGGACGGGCGCTACGGGGCCGGCCGGGTCATGCTCAAGCCGGCGGCGCCCGGCACGGGCGTCATCGCGGGCGGACCGGTGCGCGGCGTGCTCGAGGCGGCGGGCATCTCCGACATCCTGACCAAGTCCCTCGGCTCCAACAACCCGCACAACATGGTGCGGGCGACCATGGAGGGCCTGACGCGCCTCCGGTCGTCGAACGAGGTGGCCAAGCGGCGCGGGATCTCCATCAAGGAGATGTACGGCATGAACGAGGAGGAGGCCTAGCCCATGGCCGGCAAGATCAAGGTAACGCAGATCCGGTCGTGCATCGGCTACAAGGAGCCGGCCAAGCGCACCATCCGCGCCCTCGGCCTCAAGCGAATGCACCACACCGTGGTCCACGAGGACACGCCCCAGATCCGCGGCATGATCTTCAAGGTCAAGCACATGGTGCGGGTCGAGCCTGTGGAGGAATAGCCGCATGAAGCTCAACGAACTGAAGCCGGCACCGGGCGCCACGCGCAATCGCAAGCGCGTGGGACGCGGTCCGGGCAGCGGCACCGGCAAGACGTCCGGCCGCGGCCACAAGGGGCAGTTCTCGCGCTCGGGCGCCAAGCACCGGCCCTGGTTCGAGGGCGGCCAGATGCCGCTGAACCGCCGGGTGCCCAAGCGCGGCTTCCACAACAAGTTCCGGCGCGAGTACCAGGTGGTCAACGTGCGCGACCTGGAGCGGCTGCCCGAGGGCGTCGAGGCGACCCCCGACACTCTCTTCGAGCACGGCCTGGTCGGGAAGCGGCTGCAGCCCGTCAAGCTGCTCGGCGACGGCGAGCTGAAGCGCGCGATGACCGTGCGCGTGGACAAGTGCAGCGCCAAGGCCCGCGAGATCGTGGAGGCGGCGGGCGGCACGGTGGAGACGGTCCTCTAGCGGGCGCTCTGGCGCCCCGATGCCGGGGAAAGGACCCTCGATGATCAACAGCATGCAGAGCGTTTTCAAGATTCCCGATCTGCGCCGCCGGATCATCTACACGGCGGTGATGCTCGTCGTCTACCGCCTGGGCGGTCACATCACCCTGCCCGGCGTGGACCGCCTGGCCATCATGGAGTTCTTCCAGGGCCAGGGCGGCGGCATCCTCGCGCTCTACGACCTCTTCGCGGGGGGCAACCTCCGCAAGGCGACGATCTTCGCGCTGGGGATCATGCCCTACATCAGCGCGTCGATCATCCTGCAGCTGTTGCAGGCGGTGATCCCCTACTTCGAGAAGCTGGCGAAGGAGGGCGAGGAGGGCCGCAAGAAGATCAACCAGTACACGCGCTACGGCACGGTGTTCCTGTCGGCCCTGCAGTCCTTCGGCGTGGCGGTTTTCCTCGAGTCCATGGGTCCCGAGGTCGTCTCCAGCCCCGGGCTGGGCTTCAAGGTGCTGACCATGCTGACCCTGGTCACGGGCACGATCTTCGTCATGTGGCTGGGCGAGCAGATCTCGGAGCGCGGCATCGGCAACGGCATCAGCCTGATCATCACCATCGGCATCATCGCCCGCTACCCGGTCGACTTCCTGAACACGATCCGGGCGCTGCAGACGAAGCAGATCAACTACCTGGGCGGCCTGGTGATGCTGGCGATGATGGTGCTGGTGATCGCGGGCATCATCTACATGACGATGGGACAGCGCCGCATCCCGGTGCAGTACCCGAAGCGGGTGGTGGGGCGCCGCGTCTACGGCGGCCAGAACACGCACATCCCCCTGCGCGTGAACACGGCGGGCGTCATCCCGATCATCTTCGCGCAGGCCATCGTGATGTTCCCGGCCACCATCTCGAGCATGTTCCAGGGCAACGTGACGATGGACTACATCACGCGGCTGCTCTCGCCGGGGGCGCCGATCTACGTGGCCGTCTACACGCTGACCATCATCTTCTTCACCTACTTCTACACCGCCATCATCCTCAACCCGGTGGACATGGCGGAGAACATGAAGAAGTTCGGCGGGTTCATCCCCGGCATCCGGCCGGGGAAGCACACCGCCAACTATATCGACAAGACCCTGAGCCGGATCACGCTGCCGGGATCGATCTTCCTGGCCTTCATCGCCGTGCTGCCCGACATCCTGATCCGCCAGTTCCACGTGCCCTTCTACTTCGGGGGCACGGGACTCCTGATCGTGGTCGGCGTCATGCTGGACACGCTGCAACAGATCGAGAGCCACCTCTTCATGCGCCACTACGACGGCTTCATGAAGAAGGGCAAGCTGCGGGGCCGGAGGTAGGCAGTGAACCTGATCTTCCTCGGGGCGCCGGGATCCGGCAAGGGCACGCAGGCGGCGCGCGTCAAGGACCGCTACGGGCTGCCGCACATCAGCACGGGGGACATCCTCCGCGCCGAGGTGGCCCAGAAGACGGATCTGGGCCGCGAGGCGCAGGCCGTCATGGAGTCGGGCCGACTCGTCAGCGACGAGATCGTCCTGGCGATGGTCAAGCGCCGCCTGGACCAGGAGGACTGCGCGGCGGGCTGGATCCTCGACGGCTTCCCCCGCACGCGGCCGCAGGCGGAGGGCCTGCAGGGGATCCTGGCCGAGCTGGACAACGACGTCGACCTCGGCGTCCTGATCCAGGTGGAGCCGGAGGAGGTCGTCCGGCGCCTGTCCAGCCGGCGGACCTGCCGCGACTGCGGGAAGATCTTCCGCGGCGAAGAGCTGGCGCCCGACGGCGCCGCCGTGCCGGCGGAGGGCGTCTGCCCGGCCTGCGGCGGCACCTATTACCAGCGGGACGACGACCGCGAGGAGACCATCCGCGAGCGGCTGCGCGTCTACGAGGAACAGACGCGGCCCGTGGTGGACTTCTACAGCGACGAGGACAAGGTCGTGGAGATCGACGGCTCGCAGCCGGTGGACGCGGTGAGCGACGCCGTGCTGTCCATCCTGCGCGACCGCTTCGGAGACCGGGAGTGAGATGATCGCGATCAAGACTCCCGAGGAGATCGAGAAGATGCGCGCCGCGGGACGGATCCTGCGGCAGGCCCTCGACGCCGCCGGGGCCGCCCTGCGGCCGGGGCTGACGACGGGGGAGCTGGACGCCATCGTCCGCGGCACCATCGAGGCGGCGGGCGCCCGCCCGGCCTTCCTGGGCTACAACGGGTTCCCGGGGAGCGCCTGCATCTCCGTGAACGAGGAGGTCGTCCACGGCATCCCGGGCGACCGCGCCCTCCAGGCGGGCGACCTCGTCGGCGTGGACGTGGGGGTGGACCTGGACGGCTACTTCGCCGACGCCTGCGACTCCTTCGCGGTGGGCGAGGCGGACGAGGAGACCCGCCGTCTGATGACGGTCACGCGCCGGGCGCGCGACCTGGGGATCGAGCAGTGCCGGCCGGGCCGCCACGTGGGGGACATCTCCCACGCCGTGCAGGTCCATGTCGAGGCCAACGGCTTCAGCGTCGTGCGGGAGCTGGTGGGCCACGGCATCGGCCGGCGGCTCCACGAGGAGCCGCAGGTGCCCAACTTCGGCCCGTCGGGCCGGGGGCCGCGGCTCGAGGCAGGCATGGTGCTGGCCATCGAGCCCATGGTCAACGCGGGCACCGAGGCGGTGCGGACCCTCAACGACCAGTGGACGGTGGTGACGGCCGACGGCCGCCGCTCCGCCCACTACGAGCACACCGTCGCCGTGACCGAGAACGGGCCGGACATCCTGACCCGCTAGCGGCGCGGCGAGATAGGGGGAAGCGAGAACCTTGGCTAAGCAAGGCGCCATACAGGTGGAGGGGACGGTCATCGAGGCCCTCTCCAACGCCATGTTCCGGGTGGAGCTGGAGAACAACCACACGGTCCTGGCCCACGTCGCCGGTAAGATGCGCATGCACCTGATCCGCATCCTGCCAGGCGACAAGGTGACGGTCGAGCTGTCGCCCTACGACCTGACCCGCGGCCGGATCGTGTATCGATACAAATAGGGCGACGGCGGCGGCGACGCCGTCCGAGGTCCAGAGGTGGAACCATGAAAGTCCGAGCCTCGGTGAAACCGATCTGTGAGCACTGCAAGGTGATCCGCCGCAAAGGCGTGGTGCGCGTCATCTGCCGCAAGAACCCCCGTCACAAGCAGCGTCAGGGCTAGCGGCGACGGGAAGGGAGGAACGAGTTGGCTCGAATCCAGGGCGTCGACCTGCCGGCGAACAAGCGCGTCGTGGTGGGTCTGACCTACATCTACGGCGTCGGCCACAGCACCGCCGAGAAGGTCCTCCAGCGGACGGAGATCGACCCTAGCATCCGCGTCAAGGACCTGACCGAGGAGCAGACCACGCGTCTGCGCGACGAGCTGAACAAGGCCGAGTACAAGACGGAGGGCACGCTCCGCACCGAGATGACCATGAACATCAAGCGTCTCATGGATGTCGGGTGCTACCGCGGACTCCGCCATCGCAAGGGACTGCCCGTGCACGGGCAGCGCACCAAGACCAATGCCCGCACGCGGAAGGGCCCCAAGGCCCGCCCCGGCGGCAAGAAGAAGTCCTGACGTCCCCCGCCGGGAGGTCCGGCGGTCAGGGTTGAGGACCCCGAGCGGGTCCGCTGGCAAATCTTGAGGAGGCAGACGTGGCAAGTCCCCGAGGCCGCCGCAGCGGCCGCAAGAAGATGAAGATGGACGCGATGGGCGTCGTGCACATCAAGTCCAGCTTCAACAACACCATCATCACCGTCACCAACACCAACGGTGAGGTCTTCGCCTGGGCCAGCGCCGGCACCGCGGGTTTCAAGGGCAGCCGCAAGAGCACGCCCTTCGCGGCACAGCTCGCCGCCGAGCGCGTCGTCAAGGAGGCCATCAACGCCGGCCTCAAGCGCTGCGAGATCCACCTCAAGGGCCCCGGCCCCGGACGCGAGGCGGCCATCCGCTCGGTCCACGCCACCGGCGTCGAGGTCTCCGGCATCAAGGACAAGACCAGCGTGCCGCACAACGGCTGCCGCCCCAAGAAGCGGCGCCGGCAGTAGAGCGGCGACGCGCCCGAACACGACGACGCGGCCCCGCGGGGCCGCCGCGAGACGATAAGAGGAGGTCCCTGAATATGGCCCGCTACCTCGACGCGAAGTGCAAGCTCTGCCGGCGGGAAGGCGACAAGCTCTTCCTGAAGGGCGAGCGCTGCTTCAGCGACAGGTGCGCCATGGAGAAGCGCCCCTACCCGCCCGGCCAGCACGGTCGCAGCCGCCGCCGCAAGGTGTCCGAGTACGGCACCCAGCTGCGCGAGAAGCAGAAGCTGCGCCGCATCTACGGCGTGCTGGAGAAGCCCTTCCGCAACTACTTCGCGGAGGCGGCGCGCCGAAAGGGCGTCACGGGCACGAACCTGCTGCAGCTCCTGGAGTGCCGCCTGGACAACGTCGTCTACCGCCTGGGCTTCGCGCCCAGCCGCGACATGGCGCGGCAGCTCGTCAACCACCGGCACTTCGAGGTCAACGACCGGATCGTGGACATCGCGAGCTTCCAGGTGAAGCCGGGCGACAAGGTCACGCTGCGCGGCAAGAGCAGGAAGAACCCGCTGATCCTCGAGTCCCTGAAGAACGCGACCGCGCGCGGCCGCGTGGGCTACGTCACCATCGAGGACGGCAAGTTCGACGGTTCGCTGACCACGGTGCCCGAGCGGGAGCTGATACCGATCAACGTGCAGGAGCAGCTCATCGTCGAGCTCTACTCCAAGTAGGGATCGCCGGACCGTTCGCGCCCCGTCCCCTAAAGGAGGGATTGCAGCATGAAGTGGAAGAACGTGCTGATGCCGAAGCAGGTCGAGATCCAGAAGATGGACGAGACGCCCTACTTCACGCGCTTCGTCGTGGAGCCGCTGGAGCGGGGCTTCGGCCTCACCCTGGGGAACGCCCTGCGTCGCACCCTGCTCAGCAGCCTTCAGGGCGCCGCCGTGGTGGCCGTGAAGTTCGAGGACGCCCTGCACGAATTCACCAACATCCCCGGCGTGATGGAGGACGTCTCGGACATCGTGCTCAACCTCAAGGCCCTCGTCTGCCGCCTGCACACGGACGAATGGCACAAGCTGTACCTGGACATCTCGCGTCCCGGGCCCGTGACGGCGGCCGACATCACCGAGGATCCGGCGGTGGAGATCATCAACCCGGACCAGGTGATCTGCCACCTCAACGAGGGCGCCCACCTGCGGGCCGAGCTGCTGGTGGGCGACGGGCGGGGCTTCGTCCTGGCCGAGAACCACGAGCTGCCGGACACCTCCATCGGCGTCATCCCGGTGGATTCCGTCTTCTGCCCCGTGCGGAAGGTCAACTACCGCGTGGAGGACACGCGCGTCGGCCAGCGCACGGACTACGACCGCCTCGTGTTCGAGATCGAGACCAACGGGGCCATCACGCCCGAGGAGGCGCTGGGCTTCGCGTCGAAGATCGTCAAGGACCACCTGTACCTCTTCATCAACTTCGACGAGGAACCCATGGCGGCGGCCGAGGAGGAGGTGGACGAGGAGCTGGAGCGCATGCGCGAGTTGCTGGCGCGCAACGTCGAGGAGCTGGAGCTGAGCGTGCGCAGCGCCAACTGTCTCAAGGCGGCGAACATCCAGTCCATCGGCCAGCTGGTCACCAAGAGCGAGAGCGAGATGCTCCAGTACCGCAACTTCGGCCGCAAGAGCCTCAAGGAGATCAGCGAGATCCTCGAGGGCATGGGCTTGCACTGGGGCATGGACGTCAAGGCCATCCTCGGCGACGGCGCCGAGATCAGCAGGAATGTGGAGCCGACCGGCGCGGAGGCGCAGGTCTAGGCCGGGCGGAGCGCCCGGCGGACGCAGCGAGGAGCAGCCATGCGACATCAGATCAGAGGAAACCGCCTGAACCGCGACGCCGCGCACAGGCGCGCCATGCTGCGCAACATGGTGACCAGCCTCTTCGCGCAGGAGCGCATCAAGACCACCGTGCCCAAGGCGAAGCAGGCACGGCGCTACGCCGAGCGCATGATCACCTTCGCCAAGCGCGGCGACCTCCACGCCCGGCGCATGGCGGCGCGGTTCGTCAACGACCCGCAGGTGCTACAGAAGCTCTTCGCGGAGATTGGCCCCCGCTACGAGGAGCGGCCGGGCGGCTACACGCGCGTCATCAAGGCCGGCATCCGCAAGGGCGACGACGCCCAGATGGCCATCCTCGAGCTGGTGGGCGGCGACTACAAGCCGAAGCCCAAGCGCAAGAAGAAGCGCCCGGAGGCCCCGGCGCCGAAGCCGGTTGAGCCCGCCGAGGCGGCGCCGGCCGAGGCGGAGGCCTCGGCGGCGGACGCCGGGGCTTCGGCCGAAGGCGGCGAGGACGAGCAAGCCGCCGCCGAGGAGCCGGAGGCCAAGAAGGACTGAAGGGCCGCGCCCGCGCGGCCGATGGGAGAATGATCGTTCCTCGGTAGCTCAATTGGCAGAGCATGCGGCTGTTAACCGCAGGGTTGTAGGTTCAAGTCCTACCCGGGGAGCCGGAAAGGGGCCGTCGGAATCCGACGGCCTTTCTGTATGGCGGAGAACCCCGAGAGCGAGAGCCCTCGGGGTTTCTTCGTACCGGCGGGGCCGGTGGTCCCCACGATGGCGGCGGAATCCAACTCGAGCGTCGTGATGGTTCCTCTCGCCATGATGTCTTTGATTCCCGATGGAACAGCGGAGGTGGCGGGAGTATTGAGAAAGCGGTCCTGGGGTAACCCGGTCCGGTGCGCATGCGTAAGCAACGGCGGCGGCGGATCCTTCCCGCCTATGACCTTCAGCGCTGATCCACCCTGGGAGGGCATATCGATGTTCAGAATTATCGTGCTGTTGCTGGCGCTGATCACGGCCTGCCTGGCGGTCGAGGTTCAGGCCCAGGACGAGGACGTTTCCCCGGAAGCGGTCTTCGAGTCCATGTGGGAGACTTTCGACCGGCACTATGCGCTCTTCGAGGCGAAGTCGATCGACTGGCGGGCACTCCACGACGTCTACCGGCCGCGCGTCTCCTCGGCGACAACCGATGAGGAGCTGTTCGCCGTCCTCACCGGCATGCTGTCCCATCTCAACGACACCCATGTCATCCTGCAGGCGGAGTCGCTGGGCAGGGACTTCAGCGCCGGCTGCCTCGGTGCCTACTTCGAGGAACTGGGGCTGGCGGGCGCTCTGGAGCTCCTGAGCCAGCACCCGCTTCCAGAACGCTACTTCCGGGGCGAGCCCCGGTATGCCGGCGGGGGAGGGTTTCAGTTCGGACAGGTGGGAGAGGGGATCGGCTACCTCCATTTCCACGGCTTCAACGACCCCGCGGCGAGCGCGGCAGCGGTGGACTCCATCCTCGCCGCCTTCGAAGGATCACGGGGGCTGATCGTCGACGTGCGCATGAACAGCGGCGGCGACGATCGGGTGGGCAAGGTCATCGCGGACCGGTTCGCGGACCGCCGCCGCCTCTACATGGTCGTCCGGGATCGCAACGGTCCCGGGCACGGCGACTTCGCCGAACCGCGGTACTGGCACCTCGAGCCCGCCGCGCGGACGTTCACCCGGCCGGTGATCCTGTTGACCAGCCGCCTCTCGGTGAGCGCCGCCGAGAACTTCGCCCTCGCCCTGCGCGTGCTTCCCCACGTCACCCTGGTGGGGGACTTCACCTCGGGATGTTTCGCCGACATGGCCTGGCACGAGTTGCCCAACGGCTGGCGCATCTCGCTCTCCCGGAATCACTTCGTGGATCATGCGGGCCGCTGCTGGGAGGGGATCGGGGTACCGCCGGACCTGATGGTCCGCTCCGGCGAGGATCCGGAGGACGGCAGGGACCGGGTCCTGGAGTTCGCCCTCGCGCTTTTCGAGGGCGGCGGGCCCTCACCCCATCCGGAGGACGGCAGCGCGGCGGCAGCTCAGATTCCGCTGGTCGAGAAGCTGGGACGGGACCTGGAGTCGGAAGGCTTCGCGGCGGCGCGGCGGGCCTTCGTTCGGGCGCGGCGCGAGCTTCCGCCCGGTTCGTGGTGCGCGCGTGCCGACGAGCTGAACGCGCTGGGCTACCGCCTGCTTGCCGCCGAGCGTCTCGACGACGCGGTGGGCGTGTTCGAGCTCTACGTGGAGCTCTATCCGGACGACGCCAACGCCCACGACAGCCTGGGTGAGGGCTACATGATGCGCGGGGACCGGGAGCGCGCCGTCGCCAGCTACGAACGCTCGCTGGCGCTCGATCCCGGCAACCGGAACGCCGTGAAGATGCTCGAGAAGCTGGAGCGGTGAGGGCTCAGCTCACTACCTTCGCCGGCCGCTGATGATGTGTCCCGTTCGGGGAGCCGGTTTCGAGAGGAGCCCTTCCGCGACATCGCGGAGGGGCTTTCCCGTGCGACGCGGTGGGTGAAGGGCGGGTCTGTCTCTGCTATCCTGTCCGCGACGCCCGCACCGAGACCGGAGGACCATGCCGACACCCGCCATCGAGCCGACGGAAGCCTGCGCCCTCGCCCTGGACCGCGCCGATCCCCTGGCGGCCTTCCGCGACCGCTTCTACCTGCCGCCCGGAATCATCTACCTGGACGGCAACTCCCTCGGCCTGCTGTCCCGCGACGCCGAGGCCGCCCTGCTCCAGACCCTCGAGGACTGGAAAGGCCGGGCCATCGCGGGCTGGTTCGAGGGGCCTCGTCCCTGGCTGGGCACGGCCCGCGAGATCGGGGCCCTCGCGGCCGGGATGATGGGCGCGGCGCCCGACGAGGTCGTCCACACGGCGACGACCACGGTGAACATCCACGCCCTCATGGCCAGCTTCTACCGGCCCGAGGGCCGGCGCGTGAAGATCCTGGCCGACGCGCTCAACTTCCCCACCGACATCTACGCGCTGCGGGGCCAGCTCCGGCTGCGGGGACGCGATCCCGGGCGCGACCTGGCGCTGGTCCCCTCCGTCGACGGGCGCACCCTCGACGAGGAGCGCATCGCCGCCATGCTGACCGAGGAGGTCGCCCTGGCCTGGCTGCCCTCGGTGCTCTACCGCAGCGGCCAGCTTCTGGACATGGCGTTCCTGACGGCCCGCGCCCACGAGCGGGGCGTCCTCGTCGGCTTCGACTGCTCCCACTCGGCGGGCATCGTTCCCCACGAGCTGGACCGCTGGGGAGTCGACTGCGCCGCGTGGTGCAGCTACAAGTACCTCAACGGCGGGCCCGGGGCCTCGGCCTTCCTCTACGTCAACCGGCGGCACTTCGACCGGGAGCCGCTGCTGGCCGGCTGGTTCGGCAACCGCCCGGAGACCATGTTCGACATGGCCCTCGATTTCGAGCCCGCTCCGGACGCGGGGCGGTGGCAGATCTCGTCGCCGGCCGTCCTGGGCTCGTCCACCCTGCGCGGGTCGCTGGCGATGATCGAGGAGGCGGGCATCGAGGCCGTCCGCCGCAAGTCGCTGGCCATGACGGCCTACCTCGTGGCCCTGCTTGACGAGCACCTGGCCGCGCCGCCCTATTCCTTCCGCGTGGGTACCCCGCGCGAGGACTCCCGGCGGGGCGGGCACGTCGCCGTGGAGCGGGACGAGGGCGCCGAGCGCGTCTGCGAGGCGCTGATCGCGCGCGGCGTCGTGCCCGACTTCCGGCCGCCCAACGTGATCCGCCTCTGCCCCTCCCCGCTCTACGGCACCTTCCACGAGATCTGGCGGACCGCCGGGCACCTGCAGGCCATCATCGACGGCGGCGAGTACCGGCCCGGATCCTGACCGCCGGACCTCTCGGTTTCGCACCACGTTCCGGCAGGCGCGCCGACGCCGGCCGCAGCTGAAGGAAGGCCGCTATCCGGCTCGAATTTCCACGCTAACCTTTCGCGGCGAACGGTGTCCTGTCAGTCGAACGCCCTCCGGCGAACCTCGCCGGGCGGCAACGAGGATCACGGAGAGGATGACTACCCTGAACGATGACGCGCTGGTCGCCGAGATCCTGGACGGCTCCGAGGCCGCCTTCGAGCTGCTCATGCAGCGGCACGAGCGCCTCGTGTACCGGGTGAGCTACGGCTTCGTCCGCGACCGCGACGACGCGCTGGACGTGACCCAGGAGGTCTTCGTGCGCGCCCACGAGAAGCTGGCCACCTACCGCGGCGAGGGGACGTTCCGCGCCTGGCTGCTGAGCCTGACGCGGCGCGCCAGCCTGAACTGGCTGCGCCGACGCCGCCGGGACCGCGCGCGGGAGCCGATCACGGCGGCCGCCGCTCCCGCCGTGGCGGCACGGCAGGAGGCCGATCTCTCGCGCCGCGAGGAGACCGCCCTGGTTCTCGACGAGCTGAGCCGCCTCAATCCGCGGCAATGCCTGGCCGTCAGCCTGCGCTATCTGGAGCGGATGCCGGTGCGGCAGATCGCCGCCGCCCTGGAATGCAGCGAGGGCGTGGCGAAGAACATCCTATTCCGCGGCGTGCGGAAGCTGCGCGAGCGGCTCGGCACCAGCCTGGAGATCGGATCATGAGCGAACGTTGCGACGACATCCGCGAGCTGATGGAGGACCACCTGGCCGGGGAGCTTGCCCCGGAGGACTTGGCGCGGATCCGGGAGCACTGCGCGGAGTGCGCCGACTGCCGCGAGCTGGCGGCCCTGCACGGGCTCCTGTCGCGGGCGGGGGAGGAGATCCCCGTTCCCGACGCGGACGAGTTCCAGGCCATGCGCGCCCAGGTGCTGCGCGAGGTGCGCCGGCCCCGGGCGCGGCGGGTCGCGTGGGAGCTGGGCCGCGACCTGGTCCGCCTGGCGCGGTTGCATCCCGTGGCCGTGCCGGCGCTGGTCGTGCTGCTGCTGGCGGTCGCCCTGCTGGCCGGACGCTGGAGCGCGGCGCCGGCCACGCTCGACGACGAGCTGCTCCAGCGCGCCGTGCGCAGCCAGGCCGCCCGCTCGGCAGGGCTTGACGGCTTCTGGGACGCGCCCCTGTCGCTGGCCAACGTGGACGTGCGGCCGGCGCCGGACGGGCGCCTCGACCTCAGCTTCGACGTCTGCCAGCACGTGGAGATGGCGGCCGACCGCCGCTCCCCCGTGGTGCGGGAGGTCCTGCTGCACGCGATCCTGGAGCCTTCGAACCTCGGCGCGCGGCTCGAGGCCATGGACCTGACCGCGGAGGTCGCCGACCCAGCGCTGCGGGAGGCGCTGATCGTCACGCTGCACCAGGATCCGGCCCTGGCGGTCCGGCTCGAGGCCCTGCGCGTCCTGGCGCGCCATCCCTTCGACGCGGACGTGCGCGACGCGCTCCTGACGACCCTCCGCAGGGACGAGTCGGTGCAGATGCGCCTGTCGGCCCTGGAGATCCTCGCCGGCCGGGAGGTGGACCGCAAGGCCGTGCGGCGCGCCATCGACGACGCCGGCCAGGAGAGCGATCCGGCCGTGCTGCAGTACGCGTCCGAGATCGGCTACGGGCTCTGAACCGTGATCCGCAGTGAGCGGGCCGGCCCCGCCCGGCGACGCAAGGCACTATGACTGACAAGGAGAGAATCATGAACACGATGAAGCGAGCATGCCGCGGCCTGACGCTGCTGCTGCTGATGCTGGCCCTGGCCGGCCCCGCGGCGGGACGCGATCACGAGGAGGAGTTCGACTTCGAGCCCGGCAAGACGCTGTCCTTCGAACTGGAGGAGGGCGGCTCGGTCGAGATCGTCGGCTGGGACGATCACAAGGTCCGTGTCGCCTGGTTCGACCGCAACGGGGACGTCGAGCGGCACGACATCGAGTTCCGCGAGAGCGACGACGGGCTCGAGATCCGCTCGGAGTGGAAGTCCCGGCGCTACAACTCCAACGCCCTGCACTTCGAGATCCGCGCCCCGCGCGAGGTGGACGTGAGGATCGACACCGCCGGCGGCAACGTTGTCCTCGAGGGCCTCCAGGGTCGCTTCCGCGGCAAGACCGCGGGCGGCGGCCTGGAGCTGATCGACTGCAAGGGCGACGTGAGGCTGACCAGCGGCGGCGGCCACATCCGGATCGAGGACTGCGAGCTGGACGGAAAGGTGAGCATCGGCGGAGGCCCGGCCCTGGTCAAGAACGTGGTCGGCGACCTGCGGGTCAGCTCCGGCGGCGGCAACGTCCAGTACGTCAACGTCCGCACGCGCGACGGCGAGCGGCGCGGGCCGAACGGGACCTTCCGCGACCGCGGCTTCCGTGACGCGGACATCGGCGAGGAGACCGTGCTGATCTCCACGGCGGGCGGGGGCATCGACGTGGACGAGGCCCCCGCAGGCGCCATCGTGTCCACGGGCGGCGGCAACATCGACGTCGAGGAGGCCGCCCGCTTCGTCAGCGCCCGGACCGGCGGCGGCGACATCGAGATCGAGATCGAGAGCGGCCCCGTCGAGGCCACCACCGGCGCCGGCGACATCGAGGTCGAAATCCTGAAGGACACCGGCGAGGGCGACGCGGACGTGATCCTGCTCACCGGCTACGGCGAGGTGACGCTGATGGTCCCCCGCGGCTTCTCCATGGACCTGGATCTGACCATCGGCTACACGCGCAACAGCCGGCAGGACTTCGAGTTCCTCAGCGACCTGGACATCGAGGAGGAGCGCACTCGCGAGTGGGACACCAGCCATGGCAGCCCCATGAAGTACATCTACGGCACCGGCCGCTTCGCGGGCGGCAGGCACAAGGTGCGCATCGAGACCACCAACGGGGACATCCGCATCCGCGAGCGGTGAGGCCCCGCGGGATTCCTCGGCGGCCGGCCCGCGCGTCGATCCGCGCGGCTGCCGGCCGCCTCTTTTTCGGATCCGTGGGCGCGGCGGTCTTCCGGGCGCCGCGCGGCGCGCGAGTCGTTCCGGCAGGGCCGACGCGCGGGTCGGCCGCGCCGTCCGCGCGGATCGTTCCGGCAGGGCCGGCAAGCGGGTCACCCAGGCAGGGCAGACGCGCGGGTCAGCCGCGCGAAGCGCACCCCCTTGAGGCCCCCGATCCGCGTGGCCAGCTTCCGGATCTCCGCGGGCCTTCCCTTGAGGATCAGGGTCTCCAGGCAGTGGTCGTGGTCCAGGTGAACGTGGGTGGTGCACAGCACGTTCAGGCGCCGGTCGTGCTGGAGATCGATGAGCCGGTCGGTGAGGCCCCGCCGGTGGTGGTCGTAGCTGATCACCAGCACGCCCACGACGGGCGAGCGGCCGCCTTCCCAGCGCTCCGCCACGAGGCGCTCGCGGATCAGGTCGCGCACCAGCTCCGACCGGGAGGGATAGCCCTGCCGCGTGAAGCGGGCGTCCAAGTCGTCCAGGAGCCGGCGGGGCAGGGAGACGCTGAAGCGGACGAGTTCGTCGGCGGGCACGGCGGCCTCCTTTCGCGGCCTACATCAGCGTCGAGAAGCTCACCACCAGGCGGTAGTCCTCCTTGCCCTCGGCGCCCTGCTGGTCGTCGGCCTCGTTGAGGTCGGTCCAGGCGGGCAGCTTCACGCCGAGGCCCAGGCTCACGCCGCGGTAGTAGGCCCGCAGGCCCGGCAGGACGTAGAGGATGGCGCCGCCCGTGGCGTCCTCGCCGACGCCGTCAGCCTCGTCGCGGCCGAGCTGGAGGTAGTTGCCCTCGAGGTTCGCGTCCAGGCGGAACCTGCGCTCGGGCAGGGTGAGCAGGCGCGCCGTCAGCGCCAGGTTCGCGCGCAGCTCCGTGCCGAAGCGCACCTTCTGCCCGTCGGCGTAGGTGTTCTCGCCGAAGCCGATCCAGGAGGCGTCGGCGACGGCCGTCACGCGGCCCGTGAGCTGCTTGGTGGCGGTGACGCCGGCCAGGGTGGACGGCGTGCCGAAGCCCAGGGACATGCCCGGGTCGATGGCGCCGTTCGCGTCCTCCAGGTCCGCGTCGCCCGTGGGCAGGGTCAGCCCGCCGTAGAGGGTGAAGTGCCAGTCCTCCAGGTCGTCGAGGCTCTCGTTGGCCGGCACCAGGTGCAGCCCCGCGTCCCACTTCAGGCCGATGACGCCCATGAGGCTCATGTCCGCGAAGCCGGCGCTGTTGAAGGAGTTGTCCTCCACCTTCTTGGCGTAGTAGGGCAGCACGGCGTAGGCCGAGAGCCAGGGGCGGATCCCCCAGCCGAGGCCGTACATCCAGAAGGCGTTGCTGGCGCCCTCGCCATCCACGGCGTCGGTGTAGGTCTCGAAGACTGCATGGTCCAGCTTGAGAAAGGCCAGCAGGCTGCCCTGGGGCAGCGTCGCCGAGCTGGAGGTCTCCACGGGGGCGCCGGGGCCCTCCAGGCCGGCGACGCCCAGGGAGGCGACGCCGTGATGGGCGAGTCCGGCGACGGGGGCGAGGAGGATCGCGAGCGCCAGGAGCGCCGTCGCGCGCATGTCAGTCTCCTTCGGTGTCGGGCAGTTCGAAGACCAGGGCCGTCGCGTACGCGGCCTCGTCGGCGTGGGGCGAGTTCAGGGGCAGGACGAGGCTGGCCTGGACGAGCTGCAGGCCGCCGTGGCGTATCCTGAGGTTCACGCGACCGTCCTCCCCCGTCGCACCGCGGGGGCTGCCGTCGTAGGCCACGGTCGCGCCGGCGACGGGCTCGCCGCCGCGCGTCACCAGGAGGCGCAGCTTGTCGCCCGGGCGCAGCGCCAGGGGATCGGCGAGGGGCGTCAGCTCGAGGCGGTCGGTCAGGGGCCGGGCCAGGGCCTCGCCCCAGGCGTCCAGGCGCTTGACGCTCTCGAAGGAGCGCCAGCTTTTCAGGGGGTGCTCGACGGCGTCCTTGGGCAGGTTGCGCGTGCCGCGGATCGTCTTTGTCCACCAGCCCGAGGACGTGGCCACGAACAGCGCCGCGGCCTCGCCTCGGAAGCAGAGGGAGTCCGGCGGCAGAGCGGTGACCGCGGCGGGCCGGCCCTCCGCGTCGAAGGCGAACACGGCGAGGATGCGGCCGGCACCCAGGGGCAGCGTCCGCGCGCCGCCGTGGCCGCCGGGCAGGTGGCCGTAGCGCAGGCAGGCCGTGTCGCCGTCGCGCTCGAGCCATAGGTCGTGGGCGCGGGCGGCGTCCGGGCCGGCCAGCGCGACGGCGGCGGTCAGCAGGGCGGCGAGGAGACGGGCGGCAGTTCCGCGACAGGTGGCGCGTGGTGTTACGAATCGAGATTTCATAACACCGTTGTCTACACGCTCGCCGCCCCGCCGTCAAGGGGCGGCACCGTGATTCTAGAACTCCAGGATCCGGCCCGCGCCCAGGGCCAGGCAGTTCCCGCCCCAGGCCTCGCGGAAGGCGGCGACGGCCGCGTCGCCGGTGCAGTGGGAGGGGGCCACGCGCGCGAGCTCCAGGTCGCGCAGGGCCGCGATGGTGGCGGCCACCTCCCCGGCGTTTCGGTCCATCAGGTGGAATCCGCCCAGAGCCAGGCGCAGCGTGCCCTCGCGCGCCGCCGCCGCCGCGCGCACCATCTCCACGATGCCCGGGTGGGAGCAGCCCGTTGCCACCACCAGCCCCGCGCCGGTCTCCAGGATCACGGCCTGCTCGGGGATGCCGCCGCCGACCTGGCCGGTGGTCCACAGGCCCGGCGCGATCTCGCGGGCCTCGCCGACCGGTACGGCCCGCCCGCCCCCCTCGGCGATGCGGTCGGCGAGCTTGCGCGGCGAGTCGGTCACCAGGTACACGGCGACGCCCTGGTTCTCCGCCAGGACGGCGTCCAGGCCGGCCGTGTGGTCCCAGTGTTCGTGGGAGAGCACGACGGCGTCCAGGCCGGCCAGTGGCGCGCTGAGGGTGTCGGCGTTGGCGCGAAGTATCCCCCCGTCCGCGCCCGTGTCGAAGAGCACGCGGCGCCCGCCCGTCTCGATCAGGCAGGCGAAGCCCCAGTCGGCCCGCGCGCCGGGCGCGTGGGCCGTGTTGTCATAGAGGATGGTGAACCGCGCCGGCGTTCCCTCGCTCATGGCGACCTCCTTCGCGCCCGTTCAGGCGGCGGGCGGTGTGCATCTCGATCCCGCCACCGGGCGGGCGTCGCCGGGGTGACGGCCGCCCCGCCCGCCGGCGCGGTCAGCCGCCGTTCGGCTCGCCGCCGTCCGCCGCGTCGGGCTTGAAGTCCTCCTTGCGCAGTCCCGCGCGCCGCATCAGATCGTAGAGGGACCGCACGTTCACACCGGCCCGTCGCGC
>Ga0272443_10001374_pt1 | contig 35927 bp, 28 predicted proteins | sample SSMAcet12_FD_193581 | JGI IMG/M metagenome (GOLD analysis project Ga0272443, IMG submission 193581) | Marine sediment archaeal communities from Little Sippewissett salt marsh, Falmouth, MA, United States - SSM-Acet-12 | ecosystem: Environmental > Aquatic > Marine > Wetlands > Sediment ... | reverse complement strand
AATCCCACCCTCTCCGCCATTCAATCTGATCCCGGTGGGATGAGAACCCACGGAGATCCGGGTTCGAGTGATCCGCCCTTAGCCTGCATTTCACACAACGATCTGCTGCAATGCCGGATATGGCCGCATTGACGGCGTTTTGCTCGGTCATTCTTTTCAGCCATAGCGCTGCTATGCCCTCAAAGAATTCACGTCGCATGCCTTGTCACTGCGACCATCTACGCCATTTCGCGACAATCCTTGTGAGAAATTCAGGCTAGGGGATCACAATGACTGAGCGCAGCGAAGGAACCGCAGGCGTCCGAGTGATAAGCGAGGACGTAATCCCACCCTCTCCGCCATTCAATCTGATCCCGGTGGGATGAGAACCCACGGAGATTCCAGGTTCGCGAAGCGGACACCATCATTTCCCTTCCCCTTGACGTGATTCCTCTCCATCCCCACCTTGCACCCGCGGGATCATTCGGCAAAGCAGGCCGCGGGGTATTGAACCCGACCCTTGATTCTGGCGCGGGAACGCTATGTCGACGGTCCCTGATTCAAGGCTTATGCACGGGCGCCACGATAAGGGTGCGACATTGTTCGGGAGCGACACTGGATGGGTCGTCCAGGTAGGTTTCGCAGACCGGTCCGCATACGCTGAATCCCTGCTTGGCGATAAAAGGCATGAGCACGTTGTAGGCCTGACCCAAGGCGGTGTAGGGGCCCCGCCAGAGAATTTCCGCCACCTTGTCGTAATGGAAACGTCCCAATTCCAGGGGCGGCTTGACTTCAGTGTTTTCCGGGACCTGCACCGCCAGGGCCCAGCTCAATTCCTCCTGGGGGACCTGGTCCGGAGAGTTAAAGTAGAAGGCCATGGGATAAGTCGTTTCCAGACCCTGTTTGCCTACCTCGGTCATCAGTTCGGTGACCTTGGTCGGCATTTGGCTGTAGGGCCCTGTCACCGCCAGGGAAGCATAGTAAAAGCTTTCACCGGTTTCACGGATTTTCGGCGCCTGCTGCTGCGCCGGCATCAGCACGCCGATGGCCAGCAGCACCACCATGATGCGCAGTCCTTGCATAACTCCCTCCTCGATGGTATCGATACCATAGCCCCCATGACGGTCAATGTCAATCCTATGATGGTGCGGAAACCCCTGGGGACGGAAGTCCATCCACCCCGTTCGGTGTTCGGTAATCCTTTGAAGGTCGCTAGCGGCCTGTGAATTGGGGTTCGCGCTTTTCCAGGAATGCCGCGGTGCCCTCTTTCTGATCTTTCGTGGCGAAAAGGCGGCCGAAGAGGTCCGCTTCCAGGGCGAATCCCTTTTCCAGCAGCAGGTTATCGCATGCTTTCAGGGCACACGTCTTTATGAAAAGAGGGATGTTGGATTATTCGGCAGTCAGCAGGTAGACCGCGAAGGAGGCCAGCCAATGCTCGCCCGCGTAGTCGCCGCTGGTCACATGGGCCAGGGCGCTCTTGGCATGGAGCCGCGCTGATTTCAACAAAACCGGGCGGCCCGGGTGGTTGGCTGGAAGCGCATCGGCCAAGTGGCGCATGCACCAAGCCCGGCTCAGGTTGAGTCCGTCCAGGTGGACGAGTTTGCCGTCGCTGCGGTCCGTGACCGTAGCCGGGGAGAGCAGGCCGGCGGGCTCGCCTTCGGCCAGGCGCGGCAGGAAAGCACTGAACCAGGGTACGAACTCTCCCGGGGCCAGTACCCGGCGCATCAGGTCCGCCTCCATCAGGCAGGGGGAAAAGAAGTCTTCCCCTCCCGGTTCCCATGAACCGGGGCAATCCCGGTCCGCCAGGAAATAGGTGCGGGCCCGCTCAAGCAGCAGCGCTTCCAATTGGGGATGACCCGCCTTGCGCGCGTAATCCAGGGCCAGGGCCAGGCCGAATGCGGTGTTGGGGTGGACACCCGTGCGGATGGGGTAAGTCTGGCGGGGCAGGAAGTCCAGGTAGCGATCCACGATGGTGGTTTCCAACGGGCGGATACGTTCGCGCCAGCGGCGGCCGTCCGCGTCATCCCAATCGTGGAGTTCCGCCGTCAATTGCAGCAGCCAGGCCCAGCCGTAGGTGCGCTCGAAGGACTTGCGTCCTTCCTCGCGGAAGTAGGCCGCTTCGGCCCGCAGTGCCGCCTCGGTGAGATGGCCTTCCAGGGCGGCGCGGATGCGACCGGACTCGGGCAAACCGGGAAAACGCCGCAGCAGGCGCACCAGCATCCAGTGGCCGTGAACCGCCGAATGCCAGTCGAAACAACCGTAAAAAGCGGGATGCAGGCGCCGGGGGGGCTGCACGTCTGCGGCATTGCGCATCACGTGGCCGGGCTTGTTGGGGAACTCCTTCCAGATGCACTCCAGGGCCAGGCGGGCGAAACGTGACGCCGTCTCGCGGTCCAGCTGCAGGGGGTCTTCTCCCTGCCGTGGCGATTGTGCTCCATAGACGGGTAAAGAGATGAGCAGAAACAAAGTGATCAGGCACGTGATGATATAAGAGAGACGCATGTGGATCCTCCGCAAATGAATCTCTCTGCATAGTGTACCACAATCGTTGTGATTCCGGATGGCGCCGTGCCCTCATATTTCCCAGGATTCCGATGGAATCAACCAGGGATGGCATGAAAGCCGGCGCCATTCCGGCCAACGGATCCCTGGATCGGGTTGCTTATTTACATGAGCAAGATTTGACATTCAGTTGCCTGAAAGGTAATATGCAAAGGAATGTCATGAAGGGCCAGGGGGGTTGTGCATGAAGCAGGATAAAAAAGCGGTGATAGATAAAAAGTGGGCGGTATTTATTTTCAGTTTATTTCTTATATTTATTTTTTCCCAAAATGGATTCGCGCAAAAAGGTCCATGTTCAAAACCCAAAGTAGCCGTTAAAATTAGTGATTTTTTTGACAATACTTTAAATTACTTAAACAAACAGTATTCTCCTCGCTCCAAAGAGGAGTGGAAAATCGAAATCCAAGCTAAAGTCATGGAGGAACTCCAAAAGAACTCGCCGGGAATCCAATTTATCCCTGACGGGGCAGATCACTGCGATTATCAATTTTCCTATTCACTGGCGATTATCGGTGCCGGAGAAGACAAAGAGATCCATGGACTGAAAGTCAGTGAATATACCGCTTATTGGATGCAATCCAAACTGGTGGGAGAAAATCAGTGCGGATTCCCCGGTCAGGTATTGGCCGTGGAAGGCACCAAGGATGATAAAGATATCTACTATACCATCAGGCGTAATATCGCAACCTTTGGAAATATTGGCGAGCGAATTGAGGAGTATGAAACCTCTCATCCCGTACCCCCGAGAGGGCCTGAAATGGCTATTTCACATGATAAGGGATATGTGTCTCCCCCAAAAGAGGAAAAAGAACTTAAGATTAAAATTGACGTCACCAATTGTAAAGGGAAGGCGGTATATGACAAATGTCGCGGGCAGATAGTAATCCTGCCAAGGAAAACAAAAAGAGGTGAGATCAAGCCTACCAGAGGTTTTCCTCAGGAATTCTTGGTTACGGATAACCTGGTCAATCTCATTATTGTGCGGCCTGAAGGGGCTTGCGCCACCTATACACTCAAAAGAGGCGTAAAACCTGACCGGGAAACTTTAAAAATACTAACCTGCGGCCGCGATAAAAGGGTGGTCAGGGAAACAGAAATTCACATAAAGGGCTTGGAAATTACGGTGACGCCGGAAAGAAAAAAAATAAATCCGGGAGAAAAGACAGACATTGAAATTAAATTGTCCAAGGTCGATACCAAGGGCCAAAGGGAACCTTTGACGGGAAAAAAGATTCAACTGGATATTAAGGGACTCATCAACGGCAAGGTAACACCTTCAAGTGACATCGTAACGGATAAAGAGGGTATGGCAAACCTGATTTACCGGGCTGGAGACCAAGATCGCGGTGTTTCTTTCTTTGCCAGGTTTCAACCACCGGACTTTCCCGATTTTGCTGAGGGGAATGGCTGCGTAACAATCATCCGTGGTGCGGATGTGGCGGCCACTCTGAAGGCAACTTTTCATTCGCACTATCAGCATCACAACAGAGACGGGGGAAATACCAGTGATTCAGAATACCGGATATTTTTTGAAGTGGCTGTAGAGGCTCTTTTTGAATATGACAGAACGTACTCCAGCAGGAACACGGGAGAATATTCTGAAAAGTACCGCATGCAATCCTGGGCAATTGTTCATTCTTCGGCCTGGTTGGATGGGAAATCCCATTCAATCATTCGTGACAATAGAGGTACCAGCAACGAGAGACACTCCACTGAGAAAGCCAAGGGAAAAGCGGAAAAAAGTGATGATACGAGCACTCTTGAAATTTCATTTGATGGTAAGACCGGAAAAGCGGTAACGGTCAATTTTCCGGGTTTCAGTGTTAATATAAATGGTAAGTGCAAAATAAAAACGGTAGCAAAAGTAAGAGAAGGGGCGGGATATCGCATCAGCAGGTCGGAAGAATCACCGGAGTGGAGATACTATTTCAGGCCGATATGGGCCCCTTTTGAAGACTTTATGAAGGTTCGCTCGGGTGATGGAAAAAGCAGTATTGGCGGAAAAGGAACGCATCATTTCAAAAAAACCAAAGAATCGGAGCAAAGCCTCTCCGTGGAATGGAATATAAAGAGGAAAAATAGATAAAAATAGGATGATATAAGTGAAATCCGGTACGATCTTCATGTCATTTATCCATGAGGTCTACCCCGCGGTTGGGTGTCCTTCCGGTTTCATTCTTGTTTAAATCGACTGAGTAGGGTGGACCGGCCCGCCAACCGGACCACGGATCTAAAAATATTTGACAAACAGGCATTGCTAGTGTAAAATAGACTATAGTAAAAAATACTATAGTGAATTAAAGGGTAATTATGGAAATGCAAGAGAGTATCGACCATATGTTGAAGGTATGGGCAAAAGAATACAAAAAAGGATTCAGCGGGTATTTCATACTCCTGCTTCTAAAAGAACGTTCAATGTATGGATTGGAAATCAACAAACGGCTCATGGAGATTTCACAAGCCAAGATCGTTTTCCAGGAAAGTGCCATATACCAGATTTTAAAGAACCTGAAAAAGAATGGCATGGTATCCACAAAAAGTCTGAAATCCAATCAGGGCCCTCCGAGGAAATACTATAACCTTGAAAAGCCCGGAGAACAGTTACTGAATCTTTTTACGAAGGATTATATTTTACCGCTAATCTATACTTCGAAGTTATTGATCGGCAATCATTTCCCGGACCTGAAATAGAAAGCAACCGGGACAGTATCCTCTTCGGCACAGAAGATAAAGGCATATGCCGGTTTAGATACCGGCAAAAGTGTAAAGGAGAAAACGATGGTAAGGTCAACAAGATATTTTTTACGAATCATATTGCGGAGATTTCATTTTTCCAGCCAAGTCGGGACCAATCATGCTTAAGACAAAAAATGTTACGGTTAATGCTGACGAAAGGGTTATCGGGATTAAACAACCTGTGACAGCGAGGGCATTGATATACAGTGAAAATGAATTTGGCAAGATAGATGGAAAGGTGGCCAATGGCTTGGTCAGATTCGCGGAACGGTATCAAATCGTGGGGATCATAGACAGCACAAAGGCCGGTCTTGATGCCGGTGAATATCTCGATGGCTTTAAAAAAGGCATACCGATATTCCATGACATGGATCATGCCTTGGAGCAATTGGATTATATTCCTGAATTTTTCATCTACGGCATCGCACCCCTGGCCGCGTATCTTGAAAAGGAGCAGAGGAAGGTGATCATCGCCGCCATGAAGAAGGGGATGAACATTGTAAATGGACTGCCTGAATTCTTTACTGATGATGAAGAATTTGTTCAAAACGCCCTTGATTATCATGTCGAGATCGATGATGTACGGAAACCGCCGCAAAGAAAAGACTTGCATTGTTTTTCAGGTGATATCGCCAGGGTGAATATTCCGGTACTTATTATCGCCGGAACAGATTGCGCTGTGGGGAAAAGAACCACCACCCGATGTCTTGTGGAGGCCATGAAAAAGAAAGGCCTGAATGCGGTATATATTGCTACAGGTCAAACCAGTTTACTTCAGGGTTCCAAGTATGGCATTGCATTGGATGTTCTCACTTCCGGCTTTGCCACCGGGGAAGTTGAAAATGCGGTGGTGAATGCCTTTGATACGGAGCACCCGGATATCATCATTGTGGAAGGGCAAGGGGCGTTAAGCCATCCTGCATTTACCTCATCCAGCGCGATCATCAGGGGCGCCATGCCCAGTGCGCTCATCATCCAGCACCCGCCAAAAAGGAAGAACCATTGCGATTATCCTGACTTGCCCATGCCCTCATTGGAAAGTGAAATTGAACTTAATGAGATATTTTCACGGGCAGAGGTCATTGCCATCACCCTCAACCATGAAGAGATGACGGACAAGGAGCTTGAAAAAACCGTTGCGGATTATGAGAAGAAGTATAAGTTGCCCACCACGGATGTGCTGAAGCACGGATGCAAAAAACTAATCAATAGTCTCATACTGAAGTTTCCTGAATTGGCGCGGAGTTAGAGCCGCTTGAATGGAAACTCCGAGAATAAATATCGATCTGGGTAAAATTGTTCATAATGCAAAAAAGCTGAAGTCTTTATACGGGTCGAAGGGTATCGCTGTTACTGCTGTGACAAAGGTGGTTTGTGGGGATCCCAGAATTGTTTCCGCTTTGCGGAAAAGCGGGATAGAAACCTTTGCGGATTCAAGGATATCCAATATCCGCAGGATGCGCAATGCCGGAATAAACGCCCGCTTTGTTTTGATACGCACCCCCATTCTCAGTCAGGCGATGTCTGTGGTAAGAGAGGCGGATGTCAGCCTGAATTCAGAGGTTTCGGTGATCCGGGAACTTTCAGAATCAGCCATAAAACAAAAAATGACGCATAAAATCATTTTAATGGTGGAAATGGGCGATTTAAGAGAGGGGCTGATGCCTGAGGATCTGGAGAATACCATTGAAGTCATTATGGGTTTGAGAGGGGTTGAATTGGTCGGCATCGGCACAAACCTGGCCTGTCTTGGGGGGATCTCGCCTGATGACAACAAAATGGAATATTTATCCGCCCTCGCCGGAGAAATGGAAGGGAAGTTTTCACTGAAATTTGAGTTTGTATCCGGGGGAAATTCAGCCAATTACGGATGGTTCATGAAGTCTCAGGATGTTGGGAGAATCAATGATTTGCGCATCGGGGAATCCATCTATCTGGGATGTGAAACCCTCGATCGAACGCCTATTCCCGGATTGTTCACCGATGCATTTACATTGATGGCGGAGGTGATTGAATCGAAAATCAAACCCTCGCTACCCTTTGGGCACAGGGGGCAAAATGCATTCGGACATATCCCCGACTTTCAGGATCAGGGGCCGATCAGAAGGGCGATCCTTGGTATCGGGTTACAGGATGTTCTGGTTTCCGGACTTACTCCCAGACTGGATATCGATATCATCGGCATGAGCAGCGATCACATTATCGTCGATGCAAAGCAGACAGAGCAGCCTGTAGGGAACGAAGTGGCGTTTGACTTTAATTATGGTGCTTTGCTTTCGGCAATGACCTCACCATATGTATTCAAAAAATACAAGGAATCTGAATGAATGCGCAAGTATATTGCGACACGGTTGACCAGAAAATTCGCTTGCAAAAGGAGTTGATCGAAACCTTTCCAATAAAAGACGATCATTCTCCGCTGATCAGCCTGAAGGAATGCGGCTTTAATCTGATGTTCGAACCCTCTATTCAAAAGGACTATAGATTCCTGGTCAGAGAAGCGGTCGTGAAAAAAATAGGCAGAATCAGCAAGCAATTGGATAAGAAAAATAAAGTATTAATCATTCGTTCCGGATGGAGATCTTTTAAACATCAGCAATTATTGTGGGACAATTTTTATAAATTATTACACAATCAATACCCCGCAAAACAGAAAAAAGAAATCAAGGAGATGGTGGCAAATTACATCGCTTTGGCAAAAAAATCGATGCACGCAACCGGCGGCGCCGTGGATGCGTTAATATTTGACCTGGAAAAGGGTTGCATCATGGACTTCGGCACGAATGATGGCTATAAAATAAATCTCATCAAAAAATCATACCCCTATCATCCTGATATCTCACCGGTAGCGAAGCAAAACAGGGAATTATTGATCGGTTTGTTTGAAAAAGAAGATTTCCTGTGTGATTTACGGGAGTATTGGCATTTTGATTATGGAAATGTGGTTTGGGCACTGGAGAAAGGAAAAAAATTCGCCATATACGGTGTCATCGCAAATCATAAATAGACGGTTGGAATGGAACGCATTATTTGACTCATATGGATAGATTCTCAAGCCATTGACTTTCTCCGCGGGTAAACACTTTCTTGGTTACAACCGTTTCAGTTTCTGTTATCTTGAATGGAGGTTTGGGAAATGCGCAGCATCATCCTCATCATCGGACTGCTGCTGCCGTTGGCGGCGACACAGGACCGAGAGGTCCGCGTGCCCCTGGACGGTGAGTGCCTGCTGGTGGATCCCCATCCCCGGGCCCTGAAGGTAACCCCGGACGGCCACATGGTGGTCGCGGATCGCCACAACCACCGTTTCCTGGTGTTTTCGCCGGCGGGTAAATTCCTGCACGCTTTCGGCGAACAGGGCGAGGGGCCCGGTCAGTTCAAGCGCTGGTTCGGCGAGTTCACCGTGGGGTTGGGCAATCGCATCTACCAGGTGGATTTCTGGGGCGGCAACCGGGGGATCTCGGTGTTTTCGCTGCAGGGAAAACTGGAACGGTTCATCCGCATCGGCCTGGAGGAGAACTTCGGCCCCCAGCGCATCTTCCTGGACCGGCGCGGAGAGATCCGCCTGGCCGTTTCCCGGGGCATGCTGCGGGAGCGGAAGGGCGGTTTCCAGTACGCCGGGGCCGAGGTGGTGTTCTGCGCCCTGGACGGGGAGGGGCGGATTACCCAAGAGTACTTCCGGGGGCGGGAGTACTTCGATTTTTCCGACGCCTCGGGCCGCGGCTGGCCGGCCATCCCGCACCGGGTGAACCTGATTTCCGCCTGGTGCCCCCGGCGGGAAATCATCGCCTGGCAGAAGTCCGACGAAGATCGAGTTCATCTCTATTCCGTACCCGGTGGAAAGACACGCTCAATGCCCAACGGCTTCACACGCCGTCCCCTGACGGCGGCGCATATCCGCGCCTGGATAACGGAACACCTGCAGCTCCGCCATTTCCAGACCTTTGAACCGGTCTATCGCAAACTGGCGCGGCAGGGGGCCAGCATAGAGACCCACCTGCCCGTGGTGGACCGCCTCTTCTTCGACGCAGCGGGGAACCTGTACGCCGCCGCCCGGCAGGAGGAGGAAAAGCGTTGGACGGTGCAATGTTTTAGACGGGATTTTGCCCTGGGCCGCCGCCTTAGCGTTGAGCACCTGCCCGCCTGGATCGGCAGGGAGAGGGTTTACTACCTGATCCACGACGAGGACGAGGACCTCTACTTCCTGGAAATCCATCCTTGCGACCACACTCCCTGGTCATTCAGAAAGAAGGAAGCACAAGAGTAGTCACCCGAGGTTCGGTTTTCTGTTGGGGGTCTCCATTCTTTTCCCGGGCCGTCAATCGATTCCTAGCTATTTAACTCTATGCAAGCCCGCATATGGGTGCCATCTTTTGCTCCTAGTGCTATAATATCTCATTCTCAGAATATCTCCATCCAGCCATATTTGAAATGTTGATCTACTCCAGGGAGGGCCTTCAGCACAAATATCCCCCTGGAAAACCTGTCGATTCAATGACGGTTGGAATTGTGGCTGGGCACTCACTTTGAACAAAATGGTTTCATCGCCAAAACACCAGGGACCTCCAGACGGTAGCCTATGTCTTTGCTTGCTCTCCTTTCCTGTTTCCACCCTTCCATTCCAAACATATTTGCCGATGTAATGGCCGCCTTCTCTATAGATAAAGTATCTATAAATCCATTTTTTTTGCCCCTTGTTATAGAACTGCCACTTTCCCTCCGGGCTGCCGGAAGCAACCGCTTTCTGGGAGGGGGAGGTGCGGTTGGGATTCCCCGCCGCCAGGCTGTTGATTGCGCGTTCCAATTCATTGTTGATTCTTTGGATGTCATTGCTGCGGGCGCCGGCGAAATCGATCCGGTCAAAGACCGACAGGTCCATCAACGCGCATTTCAGGGTGGCCGCCACTTGCTTGCCGTTGTTGACCGCTCTGGTTAAATTGCCAAGTGACCGGCGGCGCAAGTTTTCTTGCCCTTCCCTGGTATATACCAACCATTCGCCGAAATGGTAGCCGATGTAGAGCAAGACGCTCTCACAGGTGGGTTCCTTCTGAAACCGATTGCGGGTTTCATGGCCGTAGGTGAGGGCCAGGGATTCCTTGACCCCGTCGCGGATATTCCGGTAGAAATTGGCCCTTTGCCTGTTGTTCACGTGGGTGCGGGAGGTCTGTGGATCAAACCTTTCCAGGCGCGACAGCATGTTTTGCAGCCCATCGGAGCTGAAGGGTGGGGTGTATTCCCGAATGATTGCCCGGAGCCACCGTTCCGCGTTGTCCTGTAATCTCTGCACTTCGGGGAAAATGTCGGGAGTTGTCCGATTAAGGTGGAAAAGTGCATAACAATACCCCAGGCTACCCCCTACGCGAAAGATGTTGCGCCGCATCTGGCCGTGAACCTGGGTCGCCAGGCCGGTAAGAAGTGCAATGGTTACCACAAAGAATACAATCCGCTTTTTCGTCATGAATCCCCTCCTCGAAAATATTAAATCACATCGAAAAATTTATTTCACCACGGGTTGGTGCGAAAAAGCCGCGAATTGCACTGGATTTCGTCATGACATTTGCCCAAATTGTGGTTTTTGTATATAGTGATAACCATAATAGCCCTAATCACAATATGCCGGGGAGGAGAGTCGATGCGAAAAAGAATTGATCTGGTCATCGTGCTGGTTGCATGCCTGCTGATTTTTTCCGGTTTTGTGGTGATGGCCCAAGGCCATCCATACAACGACAACCGGGAATACCGGGATTTCAAGCAGTTCGTGGACCGCTCCAGTACGGAAGCCAGTCCTCCGGGGCCCCCCGCTTCCTGGGCGCGGGTGCAATCCCTGGTCCAGGCGCTGGCCCGGCAGGCCCGGATGGTCGAAGCGACCGATGCGGTCATGGAAACCTACTTCATGATCATGGCGGGCCTGGAGCGGGAGCTGGCACTAACCGGGGCGCCCCCGGATGTATCCATGCGCTTGAGAAGCGCCACCTGGAAGGTCGAAGAAGGCGACTCCCCCCAAGGGACTCCCTTTCTGGAGCAAATGGCCCGGAAACGGTTCAAGGATATTTACAAAAAACTCGAGTCCTGGCGCATGATCAGTCAGCTGCGCCGGGCCATGGGACGTTTCTCCCATAATCCCGTCAACGCGTACCAGTACTACTCTCCCACCGCCCATTTGCGAAAGATAAAGCCGGAAGCCCGGGGAAAAAGCCGGATCAAGTTGACGGCTCAAGAGTGGAATTTGCTGGAGTATTCCAACAAACTAAAAGTGGTGAAGTTGTTTCTTTATCCCCGGGGATACGGCTACGTATTCCGGGTCAAGGGGTACAAGGGCGAAGAATGCCGGCAATACGATATCATCTGGGCCTGGGAAGACGGCAAATGGATGATCCAGCGCATCGAGAGCGTCAACCCTGAATGAGCCGGGCAATCCATACAAGGCGTCGTGGATGGCGTCTGGGAACGCCCTTTGCCGGTGATTCGAATCGGTGAGACGAATAGGGAAGGATTGATTCAATGAAACGAAAAATATTGCGGCGTCTGGCGGTGGGAGTGGGTATCGTCTTGGTGTTCATCGTTGCCTTCGTGGCGATCAACCTTTCCGATGCCCCCCGGCCCAACGGGGTGTTCACCCCGGCGGATCTTGCTCCGGCATCCCTGGATAAGGAAAACGGCTACTTCCGGATGATGGCCTTCTCCTATCCCGGTGACGTGGATATCACGGGCCCGGAGGTCGTGGCGCGGATCCGGCGCTTCTCCGAACCCGGCGTGCTCATGCGGGATCCGGCGGTCTTTGATTCGCTGATCCGTGCTCACCGGGGGGCAACCGGGAGCCTTTCCGTCCAGGGAGACAGCCGCTTCCTGAAAGATGTCATCTATCACCCGGAGAGGATCTCCGCCCATAAGGAACAGGCGGCCGCTTTAATAAAGCAAAACCCGGTATTGGTGGAGCGGTTCAAAGGATTGCTGGATGCCTCCAGGATCGAGGATTTCTCCTTGCCTGCTTACTCCTATCCCGTGGCCGATGCGGTCCTGGTTTCGGTCATGGCCAGGTTGTTCTTGGTGAAAAATGTGCTTGATGTGCAGGCAGGAGACTGGGACAAAGGGATCAAGGGCATTCTGGAACAGATTGCCCTTTTCCGGAAGCTTGGGGCGGGCAGTCGCCAAGTGGTCAACCGGATGCTTTCCTACAACCAGCTGAGACAATCCCTGCGCATTTTGGCCCAGCTAATCAATCAGGAAGGGTGTCCGGAGGACATCCTTCACCGAACCTTGAATCAACTCGAAGCGCTGGATGAGCCGTCATTGGGGATCCGCAACCTGTTGATTTTCGATTTCCTCTCCGCGCTGCGGGGACTGGACGACATCGACCACGCCAAAGGGGATGCCTTTGAATCGGTCGGCGTTTTATCCGCGGGATTGTGGCCCGATCCGTCGGACTGGCTGAATTTCCTGTCCCGCTTTGGCATTTTCCTGCACCGCAATCGCACCATGCAGTACTATCTGGACGAAATCGCCGCCGTTTTGTCTCTGGAGCGCCGGCCGCCATACCTCTGGCGGGCCGGTGATGGGGAGCGCCCTGCGGTCTATCCCCGCAAAGGGTGGTTCTGGTGGCTCCGCAACCCCGTGGGCAAGGCCTATATGTCCATTGGATTCGCGAATCATCGACCACTGATCCTGCAGAAATTCCAGATCATGGCCCTGGTTGACCTGGTCCGGATTGCAGCTCGTTGCCGGTTGCGTTGCCGGGAAGAAGCGCTTTCCGATATCCAGGCCGAATTGACCCGCTATGCGGAGATCGACCCTTTTTCCGGAAAAGCCTACCGTTACCGGAATGACAAGCAGGTGGTCTACAGCCTGGGAGTCAACGGCGTCGATGACGGTGGTGACGGCGGGTTGAATGAATCCCGGACTCCCCTGGATCTGGTCATTCGCTTATCGCTGCAGGTGAAATGACACATTTACCGGTCCTATAGCCGGATGTGAAACAACCCGCCCGCTGGTTGCGTATTAATGACTTCCGATTTGCTCTATCGATCCTTTCCGGATATCATTCCAGGGGAACGAGAAAACCTTTTAATAACGGGTGAACGAAGACTTTAAGGAGGAGATATGCGAAAATCCATCTTGGTCCTGGTTGCGGCGACGGCCATCCTGATCGCGGGATGCGGCGGCGGCCAGAAAGACCTCAAAGTAGGCGACATGATCCACGGATTCAAACTAGTAAAAAAGCAATTTGTCAAGGAACTGGATGCCCAGTGCTACCTGTTCAAACACGAAAAAAGCGGTGCCGAGTTGCTGAAAGTGGCGGCCAAGGACGACAACAAGACCTTCAGCATCGCGTTCAAAACCCCGCCGCCCGACGATACCGGCCTGCCCCATATCATGGAACACTCGGTGTTGAACGGCTCCGAGAATTTCCCGGTCAAGAGTCCTTTCGATGTGCTCATGCAGGGTTCGCTGCAGACCTTTCTCAACGCCATGACCAGCAGCGATTTCACCATCTATCCGGTGTCCTCCCGCAACATGAAGGACTACTTCAACCTCATGCACGTTTACCTGGATGCCACCCTGAAGCCCTTGCTGCACAAGGATGAGCGTATCCTGAAGCAGGAAGGCTGGCACTACGAACTGGAAAGCCCCGACGCCCCCCTGGTGTACAAGGGTGTGGTGTACAACGAGATGAAGGGTGCTTTTTCCTCGCCGACCCGGCAATTGGGATTCCTGCTCTACCGTCAACTCTTTCCGGACAACAACTACGGCAAATCCTCGGGAGGGCTGCCCGCGGCCATTCCCGAGTTGACTTACGAACAGTACAAGGCCTTTCACAACAAGTACTACCATCCCGCCAACAGCTACATTTTCGTCTACGGCGACGCGGATATGGAAAAGGAATTGGAATTCATCGATTCCAAGTATCTGTCGGGGTTTGACGCCATTGAAGTGGACAGCGATATTCCGCTGCAGGCGTCCTTTGACGCTCCGCGCACCGCCCACGGACAATATGGAGTGCCCGAGGGGGCGAGCACCGAGGGCCAGACTTACCTGGCGTGGGGCGCGGTTTCCGGTCGCAACACGGATCAGGAAATGACCATTGCTTTGGATATCCTCTCCGATGCGCTGGTGAACAACGAGTCCGCGCCCCTGCGCCTGGCCCTGCGCTCAGCGGGAATCGGCAAGGAAGTCAACGCTTACGTGGACAACGTTCAGCAGAACGTGTTCCAGCTCACCGTGCTGAACGCCGAAGCGTCGGACCTGGAGAAATTTCACCAGGTGGTGAAAGCCACTTTAGAGAAAGTGATCGCCCAGGGATTCGACCGCGATGTCCTGGAAGGCCTGATCAACCGCATGGAATTCCGCCTGCGGGAAGGCCGCGGTTCCTGGACGGGCATCATGGCCGCCATGGGCAGCCTGCCCGGCTGGATGTTCGCGGATGATCCGTTTATCTCCCTGAGCTATGAGAAACCCCTGGAGGCCATCAAGGCCAAGGTGGGCGAGAAGTACTTCGAGAACCTGGCGCGGAAAGTCCTGTTAAACAATCCCCATGCGGCCACGGTGGTGCTGGAGCCGGTTCCCGGACTGGAACGCGAGCGGGCCGAAGCCGTTCAGAAAGAACTGGCGGCTCACAAGGCCAAGCTGAACGCCGACGAGATCGCCGCTTTGGTTAAACAGACCAAGGAGTTGATCGAATACCAGCAGCGCGAGGATTCCCCCGAGGCCCTGGCCACGATTCCCCTGCTTGAAATCGCGGATATCGAGAAAAAGGAAGAAGAGTATCCCCTGAAAAAAGAGCAGGTGGAAGGCGTGGACGTCTTGGCTTACAACGAGTTCTCCAAGGGGATCGTGTATGTTGACCTCTATTTTGACGCCGCCAGCGTACCGGTGGACCTGATACCCTACCTGCAGCTCTACAACGAGCTGGTGGGTATGCTGGACACGGAGAAACACTCCTTTACGGATCTGGAGAACCAGGTCAACCGCCACACCGGCGGTATCTCCACCCAATTGGACACTTTTCCGGTCAAGCGGGATGACGCACGCTTGAAACCCTATTTCATGCTCAGCGGCAAGGTGATGCCCGACAAGCTGGACAAGATGTTCGAGCTGGCGGATCAGCAGTTGAACCATACCCTGTGGGGGAAGGACGCCGGCCGGCTGGAGAGCCTGGTAAAACGCATGAAGGCGCGTTCGGAGATGATGCTCTCCCGCAACGGCATGGGCACGGCGGCCTTCCGGCTTCTCTCCTACTTCAACAACTCCGGAGCCTGGAAGGATCGTACCAACGGCCTGGAGTACTACCGTTTCCTCAACGACCTGACGAAAGACTTCACCGCCCGGCGCTTGGAACTGGTGTCCCAACTGGAAAAAATCCATGACTTGGTGGTTCGGCGCAACGGCATGTTCGTTTCCGTGGTATGCCACGATGACGACATGGCCGCTGTCCGGGCCGCCCTGCCGGCATTCTTCAATGGCTTTGAGCGGAAGGATGTGGAAAGCCATCAATTGGATTTCCCCAAACAGGCCCTGAACGAGGGCTTCAAGGATGCATCCAAGGTCCAATACGTCATCAAGGGTTACGATTTCAAACAGATGGGTACGGAGTACTCCGGCACCATGGAAGTCCTGCAACAGGTGCTGTCCCGGATCTACCTGCAGAACCGCATCCGCGTCATCGGCGGAGCCTACGGCGGATTCGCCCAGATCGATCCTTCCGGCGCCCTGGCGTTTTTCTCTTACCGCGATCCCAACCTGCGCAAAACCGTTGAAAACTACAAACAGGCCGGGGAATTCCTGCGCAAGTTCGCACCCACCGAGCCGGAACTCAGGCGCCTGATCATCGGTACCATTGCCGGCCGGGACCGGCCGCTGACGCCTCACCAGAAAGGCAGTGAAGCCGTGGAACAGTACATCATGCAGATCCCCCATGCCACCTTGCAAAAGGAACGCGATGAAATCCTCGCGGCCACGGCGGAGCAGATCCGCGGTTATGCGGACCTCATCGAGAAGATCATGGCCAAGAACTACATCTGTGTGGTGGGCAATGAAAAAAAGATTGAAGAGCAAAAAGACCTGTTCAAGACTGTCACCAAGCTGAGAGACTAGAGTAGGCAAGAACCCGGGAGCGCTTGAGACGCTCCCGGGTTCCTTTTTCCTGATTCCGTATTCCTTTTGATGCGGATTTGCCTTTGGGGGGCTGTGGGTGCTACCATCTGGGTGGAGGCGAACGACCCATGAACCGAGAAGAAGCCCTAAAACTGGTAAACCAACACCTGGACAACAAAAACCTGGTTAAGCATTGCCTGGCCGTTGAGGCCTGCATGCGCACCCTGGCACCACGTTTCAACGGCGACACCGACACCTGGGGCCTGGCCGGCCTGCTCCACGACCTGGATTACGCCTATACGGCGGATGATCCGGAGCAACACGGCCTGAAAACCGCCGAGATGTTGGCGGAATCCGGACTGGTCCCCGAGATCCTGCATGCCATCAAGGCCCACAACGGCAAGGCGGGGCTGGATTCAGCCATGGACGTGGCCTTGTACACCACGGATCCCACCACTGGGTTCATCATCGCCTGCGCCCTCATGCACCCCGACCGCAAGCTGGAATCAATAGACCTGCGTTTCATGCAAAAGCGTTTCAAGGCCAAGGCTTTCGCCCGGGGGGCGAGCCGCGAACAGATGGCCGAATGCCGGCGTATGGACATGGAGTTGGATGAGTTCCTGTCCACATGCCTGGCGGCAATGACCGGGATTGCCGGGGACTTGGGATTGTGACGTCTCCTCCACGGAGGTGATCCATGGCGAAAAAGCATCGGGATGATTCCCCCGCCCGAGGGGGAGTGGAACGTTGGACCCGTTTACTCGGGGCGGCCACCCGGTTTTTGTGGATCATCGTGGTGGTGGTGTTGTTGGCCCTGGTCGGGCGCTGGCTGTTTTTCAGCGGCGGCGGGGTGGATTCCCGGCCCCGCATCCAGACCAAGCCCGTGCTGCCCCGGGTGGACTGGAGCCGGGTGGACGCGGATGTGGCCGTTGTGCTGCGGGACGGGCGCCAGGCTGCGGCCAATTTCGCCGCGACCCGCCTGGATGAATGGATCGCCGCCAACATGGAGCGGGTGGATCAGGAATTCCTGCCCTGGTATTTCAGCTATTGGACCCAGCAGGAGTTGGGGCTGAAGAGCCTGCTCTACCAGGTGGTTCACTGGGTGGATTCGGGTACGCCCACCGCGGCCGAACGGGTGACCCGGCGTGTCCAGGAAGAGTTCGCCGCCCGGGTATTGCGTCCCCAGGTGGCTCAGATGGAATTGGAACGCTTGGTCAAGGATACTGTGGCCCTATACTCCGAAACCGTGCGTTCCGGCCTGGATGCCGTGGCCGGTCGTTATGACATCCACCCCGCAGAGTGGGAACGTTACACCACCGACGTGGCCGTAATGGTGCGCCAGGCGGAGTCGGGACGCAGTGTGGCCCTCTCCCTCAAGGCCATGACCGCAGTGGCCGCAGGCGGAGCGGTTGTGCTCTATCGCCTGCTACGTCCGGCCATAGCGCGCTTGACCGCAAAACTGTCCGCGCGCATGGCCGGCCGGGCGGCCACCAAGATGGCGTCCAAGACCGGAGCCCAAGCCGCGGCCCGGGCGGGCGGCCGTTTCGCCGGCGCCCTGATCGCCGTGGGCGTGATCATATGGGATGTCTGGGACCACTACGAGACAAAGAAAAAGGCCCTGCCTGTACTGCGACAGAACATCACCGACTACTTTAAGGAATTGAAACAGGCCCTGTTGAACGATCCGGAATTCGGCGTGCTGACGGTCATCGCCGGGCTGGAACACAAGCTGGCGGAACGCAAAGAAAAGAAAATTAAATAAAGTTGAAAAGTTGAAAAGTTGAAAAGTTGGAAAGTTGAAGAGTTGAAGAGGCAAGAAGTTCAAAAAGTTGGCGAGGAAGGAAAGTTGGCAAGAAAAGACCATTTCTTTTTTTACCTTCTACCTTCTACAGAATCACGGAACAGGTGACAGCCGACAGGGCGAAAACAGCGGTAGGGGCGTATGGCATACGCCCGTGCACCGGGATCAGTCACGAATCGTCACGCCGGGATTTCGATGATGAAGCGGGTGCCCTGGGGGGTGTTGTCAACGGCTGAAATCAGGCCGTTGTGCTCCTCTATGATGTTGTGGGCGATGGCCAGCCCCAGACCGGTTCCCGTGCTCTTTCGCGAGAAATACGGGGTAAACAATTTCAGCTTGTCTTCATCGCTGATGCCCGGGCCTTTATCGGCGATTTCAACCCGGGCGAACTGGCTCTCCTTGATGTAGCGGGTTACGATTTCGATCTGTCCATGCTTGTCCATGGCTTCAACGGCGTTGTCGATGATGTTGACGAAGATGCGCTTGATCTTCTCCGTGTCGATCTTCATGATCATGGGCATCTCTACATCCAGGTTGACCTCGAATTCCACGTTCGAGTAGATAGACGAGTAAACATTGACCAGTTTCTCGAGGATCAGGTTGATGTCTCCCCGGGTGAACTGGATCTTGGGCAGGCGGGCGTAGTTGGAGAACTCTTCGGCCAGTTTTGAGATGGAATCCAGTTCCTGGAGGATGATGTGCAGGCTGTCTTCCGTGACCTTGCGGAACTTGGTGTCCGGCAGGTCCAGGGACTTCAGAATGCGTTGCGAGGAGATCTGGATGGGGGTAAGCGGGTTCTTGATTTCGTGGGCGATGCGCTTGGCCACTTCACGCCATACCAGCATCCGTTGCGCCCTGATCAGGTCGGAAAGATCGGTGAGCACCACCAGGATGCCGGAGAACTTCTTGTTCACGGGGTTGCGGATTTGGGTGATCTTCATGGCCAGGTTCAGGATGCGGCCCCGGATCTTGATGTCCACCTCTTTCTCCATGACTTTGAACTTGGAGTTGAAGGCCCGCTGAATAAAGGCGCGGATCTCCTCGTAGGGCTCATCGGTGAAGAGTTCGGTGTAGAGCTTTTTCTCCACGAAACGCGACTGCAGGGCCAGCATGCGCCGTGCTTCCGGATTGATGTCCGCGATTTCGCCTTCCGGGCTGATGGCGATCACCCCGGAGGTGATGTTCTTGAGAATGGTCTCGTTTAGGCTGCGGCGCTGGCGCAGTTCGATGGTGCGGCGGTTCAGCTTTTCCCGGTGTTCCTGCAGGTCGGCCACCATGCGGTTGAATTCGGTCACCAGGTTGTTGAACTCATCCTTGGATGCGTAGTCGATGCGTACGTCCAGGTTGCCCCGGGTGATCTCCGCCGCCGCGGCGCTGAGTTTCTCGATGGGCACCGAGATGCCCTTGGCCAGGTAGAATCCCAGCCATGATGCGGCGAAGACAATCAGGATGGTGATAAAGATGAAAAGCAGCAGGTAGGTGGTTTTCACCGGATCCTTGATGGTCTTGAGCTGGGTGTAGCGGTTGACCATGGCGGAAAGGGTCTTGAGGTTGTCGATGTAGACTTCGGGGTAGAACTTGCCGGTGATCAGCAGAATGCGGCGGTTGGGCGAAACGTCGAAGGCCACACCGCTGCGGATCAATTCGCCTTCCTTTACGGAATCCACTTTGATGAAGTCACTGCTGCCCAGGCCGCGGTAAACCGTCTCCATGGGCAGGTTCTTGTACTCCTGCAGGCGGATAATGGGGTTGAGCAGGGTAAAGCTCTCCTTGTGGTTGTCGTAGATGTTGATGATGTCCAGGCGATACTCCTTCATCTTCTTCTTCAGCTCGTTGCGCAGCCAGATGCGGTTTTCATAGGTGTACATGCGGTAGTTGCGGATGTCCGCGGCAATGATGTCGGAGAAGTGCTTGAGCTCCTGCTTGGCTTTTTCGTAGTAACTTTTTTCCAGTTCAGTTACCTGGTGCATGATGGAGTCGATGTCGGTGTTGAACCACTTCTCTATTCCGCGGTTGAGCAGGTTGGTGCCGAAGAGGAAGAGCAGCAATGTGGGCACGATGGAAAAAGCGATAAAAAAGAAGACCAGGCGTTTCTTGAAGGGGCCGCCGGCGTATTCCCGGGATTTGCCGACGTACATCTTGACGATGTTGCGGATCAGCATAAACAGGAAGGTCAGGCTGAAGAGGATGATAATTGTCCACAATGCGATGATCATGGTGGTACTGCTGACGAAGAGGGGAGAGACGTTGCCGCTTTCGTTTAAAAAGATGCGGATAAATGCATAGAGTACGAAAAGGATGGCCACGCCCAAGGCCACCAAGCGTATACCCCGGATGTTGTTTTGACCCATCACCGCTCCCGGAACGGTCCCTTTTTTGGGACGGAATCGCTCTCACTCTACCATTGCGTCCGCTGCATTGTCAATGCGGCGCATACCTTGCTATTCATGAGTCCCGGATGTATATACATAAACATGACCATAGTTGAATGGGTTATGCTGTTTGCGGTTTTGGCCGCGGTGGTTGTATTGGTGGAACGGTTTATCCGGTGGATCAAGAGCAAGGAGCGTCGCCGCACTGAAGGGGACGAATAATCCTGGGCGGTTATGGATTTACTCCTGACCGTCGGTCAGGCTGCGCCGGTACGACTCGAGGTCCGGAAAGCGGGGGATGCGTCCGATGTCAAGGATGCGGGCATCCGGCCAGGCACCGGCACGACTCCTTTCCAGCAGGCCTTGAATAAAAACGCAAAAGGCTTGCCCCAATTTGGCATGGGGTGCGGCCAGAGGCCGGGGATCGTAGGTGTTGGACGCCAGGCGGATCGTCCGCAGAACCCCGGCATCGGTTGCCGGATCATCCAGGAACAGGTCGATGAGCAGCAACAAGGGTTGGTTTGAAGCGGAAACGGCGGCCACGCCGATGGAGTGGATGCGCGACAACTCGAGGGCTTTTTCTCCACTATCCTTTAACCGCAGCATTAACCGGTCCGCTCCCAGCCGGGTGGGAACGGCCGGCGTGATGCGCAATTGCCGGTTTCGCCCGGTAGCGCCGGCGCTGGCGGTGCTGGCCGGGGCCGCCAGGGATTGCTTGAGGGATTCGGGAATGTCCGGCCGGCCGGCCGTCAATTGCTCCAGGCGCCTGCTCATGGTTTTTCCCATTTGCTGAGCCGGTTCAACCAGGGGAATAATCAGGCCGGCCGGAATGTCGGGGCCGGCGTGGTCGATGACGTGTTCCAGCAGAGCGCGGGCCTCCTTGGCCTCACCCGCTGCCAGCAGTTGCGGCACCAGCAGGGCGCTGACCCGGATGGGAAGGGCCTCAACGGGTGTATCCTGTCGCAGGCGCTGGTACACTCCCAGGGCCGCCGCCGCGTCTTTTCGGTGCAGGCGGGCTTCAATGGCGCGGCCGGCATGCTGGAGAAACAACCCGGTTTCCCCGGTTCTGCGCGTGACCAACTCCAGGTATTCCAGGATGTCCAGGTCACCCGGGTGAGCCCGGGAAGCCGCTACGAAGCAGTCCCGTGCCTGTTCATAGCGTCCCTTGTCGAGGTGGAGAATCCCTTCCTCGTAAGCCTCCAGGCTCTGGTTGCGGATGCTGGTCGCCTTTTCAAGAACCGGCGCGATGCGCCGTTCAACGAAGTGGGTCCACTTGAGCAGCATGGCGCCGGCGAAGCCGAACACAAAACCCCATACATGGGCCCAATGAGCCACGCCGCCGCCCTGCCCCGCGGTGAGCCGGTCCATGGTGCCGGCGTTCAGAAGTTCCAGGCCGGCCCACAAGGGGACCATCATCCAGGCGGGAGCCTTGAACGTGCCGGTAAACAAGAAACCCAGGAAAAAGGCGAAACGGATGCGTGTTTTCCAGAAATAAACCAAGAAAGCGCCCATGACGGCGGCAATGGCCCCGGAAGCGCCGATCAGCGGACTGGTGGATTGCGGGTAATGCATACAGAACATGAGGCCCGAAAGAACGCCCATACCCACGTAGAAAAGCGCATACAGCCAACGGCCCCAGATGTCTTCAACAAATGGGCCGGTCAGGTAGAGGAGGAGCAGGTTGCCGATCAAGTGCAACCAGCCGCCGTGAACAAACATGTGGGTCAACAAACCGGGCAATCCCATGCGCTTGGGGACCAGTCCCCAGCGGTAGTAGGGAGCTGACAGGCGCAGGTTCAGCAATTCGCCGGTCAGGCGGTCCAGTTCCCGCTGTTCATCTTCCAACTCCACGCTGCTTAACGGCGGGGTGGACGGCGGCAGCATGGACTCGAGACGTTGCAGGTCGGTTTCGGAAATGCCCATCTCACTGATGAATTCCGGGTCCAATTGCAGATATGGATGCTGTGCCCAATAGCGCAACATACTCGTGGCCACCCGGCGGACATCGGTTTCCATCCGGGACAAGTTTCTGGAGACAAATAAGTGGGCCACCAGACAGGCGGCAATCAGAAAGAAGGTAACCCAGGGCAGGCGGCGGACTTCCTGGTTTTCATGACCAATGGGAAGAATCATGGCGACTGGTTAGGCATCCTGCGAAGCTTGGCGGTGGGGGCGGGCAAGATAAGCGGTAAGGCCTGCGGCGAAATCAATACCCCTTGAGCAGCGTTGCCAGCAGCAACATCAGCCAGGCTGCGCCCATGACCCAGAAACCGGTGCGCACCGTCAGTACGGCGGGATCGATGAAATGGGCGATCACGGCGGTCAAGGCGAGGATGGTTGAGAATATCCACAATCCCTTGCGGGGGGCGTTCAATCTCATGGTGCCTCCTTGGCGGTTCAACCCAATGGTATAAAGAAGGGGACGTTTTTTCAAGCGAGGCGAAGGGCGTAAGGGCGGTTGGCGAATGGATAGAAGGTGACAGGAGACAGGTATCAGGTGACAGGAAAAAAGAGTGACGGGTCTTCCTGTCCATCCGCAACTCTCAATTTACCAGTCCAGTGAACAGTCTAACGGCCAATGGGGCGCCCTTTGGGCGCAGATAGAGGTGTCAGGGGACATGTAGCAGGTGACAGGAATAAATTCGAATGGTGAACGCTGATTGGAAGGAGAAAGTCGGCGGAGGATTGCCTCCCCAACCACCCAACTCCCCAGCTGTTTTATTCCGGGCGGGTTAAAACCCCGCCCGTACTACCGCATTCCCAGTACCCGGGCGGGCAGGGTGATCACCGCACGCAGCAATTGGAAGGCGCCGTCCACGGCAATGCCCAGCAGGCGGAAAGGCAGCAGAAAAAGCCATACCAGCGGGAAGAGGAGGATGGCCAGCAGGGCCAGGGGCCAACAGAAAAACAGCAAAATCAGCCAAAGCAATAATGTTCTCATGGTGACTCTCCTCTTAAGTATATAGACGCATGACCCCCCCAAAAGGTTCCATCATAAAAGCGAGTTGAAATATAACCAAAATGATCATATAATATGTTTGGTTCTCGAGGAGGACAAAGTGAAACACCTTGAATATATAAAGTCGTTCATGGGGCGTCCGATTGTCATGGCAACCCTGGCCTTCCTCTTGCTTGTACCCCTGCTCACTACCGCCCCGGAACGGCCGCGCCGGGAGGTATCAGTGGACAGACCCACAAATAAGTTGACGACTCTGGAGGAGCGGGTGATCCTGCATGGCGATACGGAACGTGCCTGGACCGGGCGATTTGTGGCGCACAAGGCGACGGGTTATTATACCTGCCGTCATTGTGATGCCGCCCTGTTCCTTTCGCAAGACAAGTTTGACTCCCACTGCGGCTGGCCCAGTTTTGACCGTGCCCTGCCCGGGGCCGTGAAGCGCCGCCCCGATCCGGATGGCATGCGCACGGAAATCGTCTGCGCCGCCTGCGGTGGCCATCTGGGCCACGTGTTCGAAGGCGAAGGGTTTACACCGCGCAACACCCGTCACTGCGTCAATTCCATATCCATGGACTTCGTACCCGCCGAGCGGGTGGAAAGGGCCGTATTCGCTGCCGGCTGCTTCTGGGGGGTGGAATACCACCTGCAGAAGATCCCGGGTGTGTTGGAAACCACCGTGGGGTATACCGGGGGCCGGGTAGACAAACCCACTTACCACCAGGTCTGCACCAGCGATACCGGTCACGCCGAAGCCGTGGAAGTCCGTTTCGATCCCAGCAAGGTTTCCTATGAATCTCTGGCCAAGCGATTCTTTGAATTGCACGATCCCACCCAGGTAAACCGCCAGGGTCCGGACGTGGGCCGTCAATATCGCTCTGAGATCTTTTTTGTTGATCAAAAGCAAAAAGAAACGGCCCTGCGCCTGATCGAACAACTAAAGAAACAGGGCTTGCAGGTGGCCACCAAGCTTTCCCCGGCCGGAGAATTCTGGCGGGCCGAGGACTACCATCAGGATTATTACCACCGGGGCGGGGGAACCCCATATTGTCATGTAATCACCCCCCGGTTCCCCCCGGACCCCGAACCATGATCCCTCCCAACCCCCCGGTATCAGGTCTTTGCGCCTGGCCGGGGGGGATTTTTTCATTCACTTAAATTCGGAATTGAAATTTCGTACCCCCAGGCGGTTCTGAATTGCAATTCCCCCCGATTTTACCCGCAGGGGATGGCATTCTATCTTCATGAGCCCGGCTATGAAAATGGGGGGAAGGAAATGAAAAAAACCGATCAAGGCATGATCTGGAGAGTCTTGGGGGGAATCGTCCTGTACTTGGTGTTGGCCAGCGCGACTTGGCTGCTGGCGGATCCCGGACCAGCCTCCCGGTTCACCCGGGCGCAAGCCATGGATCAGGCTGTTCAGGCGGATTTCGGACTGATTTTTGATATAGAGCTTGACCTCCCGTAAAGACGAACTTGCCGGGAGGGGCGGAACAGGACGCCCCTCCCGGAAATTTTAATCGGGCTATTCTTCCCGGATTTCCAAGCATTTGAAAACCGCGGCGCCTATGCTATAGTAGAATTGCGTACTCGGGAGGGCGGGATCCTTTCCCGGGCGGGAGATTCACGGTGCCCGACAACAACGATGGCGATATTTCCCGGGAAGTTTTCGTCCAATTCGGCCGTGCGGCTTATGCCGCGGCGGAAATGGAACGTTGCCTGGTGAACCTGGCCGCCCTCCTGGAACCGGAAGCCCGGCAATCCGCCCCGGCCCGCGAGGGTGAATTCTCCGGTTTTTTCCGGGCCCTGGACGGCAAACCGGCGCCATCGGTGGATCGCCTGGCCGCGCGTTTGGGCTGGGAAGTCGCCCCCTTGCGCCGGGCGGTGGAGATCCGTACTCAACTGCGGGACCATTTCTGGCAGGATAACAGCGACAAGATGCATTACTTCGACGGCAAGCGTCTGCTGGTGAAAGAGCTGACCCGCATGGCCGATGAGTTGATGCGCATCAACGATCGCATGGCCTCTGAAGCCTCCCGCCTCTTTATCCTCCACGGTTTAACGGAAAAACTCATCGTGGAAGCCATGGACAAGGCGGTGGTGCCGGAAAATGAGGTCGAACCCCCTGAGGAACAGCCGTGCAAACTCACCGCTTGCGTGGCCTTCCGTCAAAAGCCGGGTGAAAGGGGCTACGTACCGGCCCTGCAATGTGATAACGGCCGTTTGCTGCTCATTACCCGTGAGGGGTTGAAGGATGGTCCGGAGTCGCCGTCACCTGCGCAATGCGTTGAGTTTCTTCATCTCTCCAGCCATTTCCCCACCATGATCTCCGGGTCGGTGGTTGCCTCCGGGCCTTGGTCCTGGCGGGTCCCGCTTGGAGAACAGATGGAGCTTTACGTGGAGCGGGGCAAACAGGAAAAAGGTACTTCCGTGCAATGGGGCATCCGCAAGCGCAGGGATCCGGGCGACACCTTGCCGGAGACTTCCGGGTGAACCGGTTCACCGCCGCCCGGCGGCCGTTGCTGTGGATCGCCGCCGTGGCCGGTACGGCTGTGGCGGCGTTCCTGACCTGGGACCTCATCACCTACGGCCGGTTCATCGATGCCTTCTCCGGGGCCACGCCCCGGGCCCTGCATCATGCCGCTCCGGATGGATTGGAAATTCAGGTGGACGGCCGGGTCGAACGCCCTTGGCGGGTGACTTCCCGTACCTTGAGGCTGCTGGCTCCCCTGCGGGTCCGTACGCGGGAAGTGACTCCCGATGGGCGTGTCATGGGCGCTTATGCGCATACGGGGGTGCCGGTCATGCATATCCTGGCCGGGGTGGATCCGTCGCCCCTGGCGCAGGATCCCGACGACCGTCCACTGGACATGCTGGTGGTGTTTACCGCACGAAACGGCAAACGTTCGTTTTTTACCTATGGCGAACTGGTAATGGCGGACGATGCCTTGCCCGCGACCTTGGCCTGGAAGCGGGAGCCGGTACTTCCCGAACGTGGAGCCGATACCTATAGAGGGAACCTATTGACCGGCGAGTTGAACGGACTGAGATTGGTTTGCCCGCGGGAAACCGATACGGCGCGCTACCTGGACGACGTTGTGCGCATGACCTTGATGGTTCCCGATTTTCCCAGGCATCGACTGCCGCCGGTACGCAAGCACCACGCCTGCCGCTCAAGGGGAATTACCTGCATTGACGGGGACAAGATCACCCCCGGCGGCTTCCCGGACAGTCCGCGACGCACCTGGCCGTATTGGTTCCGCATCGGTCACGGCATGGGAATCCGCTCGCAGGACACGGTGGCGGCCGCAGGGTTTGTTTTGAGCGCATTGTTATTGCATTGGTTTCCTGAATGCGGCCCGGGCGATTTTTTCCTGGTGAGTGGCTGCGACGGCTACCGGGTGTTGCTCAGCGGCCGGGAAGTATTCGCCGATCCCCGGGGAGACCGTTTCATGCTGGTGGACCAAATCGCCGGCACGCCACCCGCTGACGGCATCATGCTGGGAGTTTTTGGAGATTTCTATATCGATCGTTGCGTACGCGGTGTGTCCCATGTGGTGCGGTTGACCGCTGCGGCATTGGCGAGCCGTTGACAGGCATGGTAAATTATGTTACCTGCTGACGATAAGGCTGAACGACAACCAGGGAAACGGACACGGCATAGGAGGACAAGATGAGGGTGTTGATCGCATATTATTCCCAGACTGGAAATACGGAGCAGATAGCCAGGGCCATATACGCTGCGGCTGAAAATGAAAGCCGGATTCTGGAGCGCATTGAGGATGTAAAGGATATCGATCAGTTTGATGTGATCTTCGTGGGGTTTCCGGTGATGCACCACTCAGTTCCCGGCCAGGCGGCCAGGTTCATCCAACGTATCCCCGCCGGAAAACCCGTGGCCATTTTCGCCACACACGGTTGTCTGCGGGGGGGAAAGCTGGCGGTGGAGGGTTTTTACCATGCCGTCAGCCTGGCATCCAAGCTGTACGTGTTGGGTACTTTCAGTTCCCAAGGAAAAGTCAACCACCACGCCATGGAGAAACTGGGAAAACTGCCGGAATACCGGGGGTGGCTTGATGAGGCCCACAGCTCAGGGGATCACCCCGATGCCGGAGATCTCCAGGATGCCCGGGCCTTTACCGAAGCCATGCTGGCCCTGGCGCATAAGCGTAGATAAAGTTGAAGAGTTGAAAAGTTGACAAGAAAAAACAAAAGCCTGGGGCAGGGGTACGGCGTGCCGTGCCCTATATAAACAACCACGGAACACACGGAAAGAATGTAGGAGCGGTTTTCAAACCCGCTCATTTTTTGATTTGACCTTATTCGTTGTCTCTTTCCCCTGGTCCCTGGCCATTGGCGTTTCTTTATGCCTTCTGCAGATCCGATTGATCAGGGAGCGGTCTCCTTTGTAGGTCTTCGTGATTCTCCTGTCACCTGACACCTGTCACCTTGCTTCCCCCGCATTGATACGGATGAACTCCTTTTTGATATCCGCGGCGGGCTCTTTGTCCAACAGGCTGAACGCCAGGATGGCCAGGGTGGAAAACAGGAATCCCGGTACGATCTCATAGAGATTGAAGATACCTCCGGAAAGGGGTTTCCAGACCAATACGGTTATCCCGCCCACCACGATTCCCGCCAGGGCGCCTTTTCGGGTCATGCGCGGCCAATACAGAGAGATCAACACCAAGGGGCCGAAAGTGGCCCCGAAACCCGCCCAGGCATAGGCCACCAGCCCCAGCACACTGTTTTCCGGGTTCATGGCCAGTACCAGCGCCACTGCGGCCACGCCGAGCACGGCCAGCCGGCTGACCCACAGCAGTTCGCGTTCCCTGGCCCGGGGGCGCAACAGGACTTTGTAAAAATCCCGGGTGATGGCCGATGAGGTAACGAGCAATTGGGAGTCCGCGGTGCTCATGATGGCGGCCAGGATGGCGGATAAAAAGATTCCCGCGGCCAGAGGATGGGCCATGCGTTGCACCAGCAGGATAAATACCTTCTCCGAATCAGGTCCTACCAGGGATTCCACCGGAAGGGCGGCGCCGGCCATGCCCGCCAGCACGGCGAAGCCGAGGCTGATGATGACCCAGGTCATGGCGATATGGCGGGAGCGGGGAATGCGGTCTGGATTGCGAATGGCCATAAAGCGGGCCAGGATGTGGGGCTGACCGAAATATCCCAGCCCCCACGCCAGCAGCGAGACCACCGCCACCAGGGTGATCGTTTCACCCGAAGCCGAGGTGAAAGGGTCCAGGAATTCGCGGTTCAACTTGCCCAGGTCGGCAATCATTGCCGTGAAACCGCCCTTGTGCAGGACGGCCAGGATGGGAACCACCAGAATGGCCAGGAACATGATCGTCCCCTGGAAGAAATCGGTCCAGCTCACCGCCATGAAACCGCCCATGAACGTGTAGGCGATGATGACCAGGGCACCCAGGATCAGGGCGGTGAGGTAGGGGAGCTCGAATACGGTCGCGAAAAGCTTGGCTCCGGCCACGAATCCCGATGCGGTGTAGATCAGGAAAAAAACCAGAATAAACAGGGCCGAAACCACGCGCAACACATGAGAACGGTCATGGAAGCGGTTTTCAAAGTAGTCGGGAATGGTCAGGGCGTCGCCCGCGGTTTCCGTATATCGCCGCAGGCGTGATGCCACGAGTTTCCAGTTCAGGTACGTTCCGATCCCCAAACCCAGGGCGATCCAACCGGCTTCCAAGCCCGCCAGGTAGGCGAAGCCCGGCAGGCCCATGAGCAGCCAACCGCTCATGTCCGAAGCCTGGGCACTCATGGCGGCCACCCAGGAATTCAGGCCACGTCCGCCCAGGATATAGTCCGCCAGGTTGCGGGTGCGCCGGTAAAAAAACCAACCGATGGCCAGCATGAAGGTAAGGTAAACAGCGAATGCGATGATCACGTGGGCGTTGTTTAAAGCCATGATCCGACTCCCGGGAAAAGCCGGCGGCTGCGGCGGCCGGAGGGGTTATTCTACGCAAAGGCAAAGAGAAAGGCAAGGCGGGCGCCCGCAGTCGGCGAAGGCCCGCCCCGTCAATGTTTAAAGTCCCATCTCTTTCAGGATATGGTCGGCCTTGGCCAGTTTTTCCGTAATGAAAAGCACATAGCGGATGTCCACGGAAATGGACCGTTGAATGTCGTTGTCGAATTTCCAGTCACCCGTCAGTGCCTCGTAGTTGCCGTCGAACAAGATGCCCGCCAGCTCACCGCGGGCGTTGAACACCGGGCTGCCGCTGTTGCCGCCGGTGCTGTCGACCTTGTGGGTAAAGGCAACGGGCACATCCTGCAGGTCCGGATGAACCCAGCGGCCGAAGTCCTTCTGCCTGTACAAGGCTTTGAGTTCCTTGGGGACGATAAACGGCTCCTGGCCGGTTTCCTTTTCCATGACACCTGTGAGGGTGGTGAAAGGCGCATAAGACACGGCGTCCCGGGGATTGTACCCGGCCACGGCCCCCCAGGAAAAACGCAAAGTACTGTTGGCGTCTGGATAGAGGGGGGCGGATGACTTTGCTTTCAGGGCCAGGATGTACTGCCGCCTAAGATCCTCCAGGCGTGCGTTCAGCCGTTCATTGCGTTTGCGCACGATTTCGGTTTCCGGATATAGGCGTGCCGCCATTTGCAGCAGGGGATCGTCAATGGCCTCGATCTCCTTGACCGACTTGGAAAACAAGGATTGAACAAACTGGAGATCCTTCAGCCGGGTAGATGCATAGGCTTTGGAAACGAACGCCTCGATTCCCTTTTCGCCTTTTCCAAGGATGTACTCAAGGCCCTGGATGCGGCTGCCTTCAGGGAGCTCCTGCGCTTTGGTAAGCATGCGAACAAACAAGGCCTTGTCCGAGGGTTCGTAGAAGCTCATGAGAAAGAAACGCAGTCGCTTTACCTGGCGCTGGATATCCTTCTCCGAGAACAGGGGGTCGCGTTCGGACTTTGGTTTCTCGCGCTCCCGGGCGGTGCGATAGGCGTTCATGGCCAGGGAAGTCATGGTGCCGCTGAGGCGGTTCACCATGGCAAGCACTTCGTCGTAATCGCGGGTTTCGGCCATTTCCGCATACACATCGCCGATGGCCGGCAGTACGTTGCCGTATTGTTTCCACAAAGCGGGATTTTCTTTCAGGAATGTTTGGAGTTTCTCTTCAAAGGCAAGCTTTTGCTGCAGGAACCCGGCCTGCTTCATGCCGTCCACATTGCCCTGGTAGTTCTTCATGGCGTTGTTCAGGCCCTTGATGAATCCGGCCACCTTCATGCGCGCCACCAGCGAGTCGTTCTGGAATTTCTCCAGCAGGGCGATGATGTCCTTGAAGGCGTGAATGCGCCGCGGGTACATGTACTCGAAGTTCTCCCGCACCGCGTGGGACGTGCGGTAGCGGTAAGTACGGCCGGGATAGCCCAGGATAAACGAGAAATCCCCTGCCTTGAGGCCGTCTTTGGCCACGCGAATCCAGGTGGCGGGTTTATAGGGGACGTTTTCCTTATGATAGGCGCGCCCGCTGCCGTCAGGCGCCATGTAGATGCGCAGGAACGAGAAGTCACCGGTGTGGCGGGGCCACATCCAGTTGTCGATGTCGCCGCCGTAGTTGCCGATTGACTTGGGGGGCACGTACACCACGCGCACGTCGTCATAGCGCCGGTAAACGAAAAGCATGAACTGCTCACCCCGGAACATGGAGACCACCTGGGCCTGCAGGTCGGGGTGCCCCTTTTCGATCTTGTCCGTCATGCGGCGGATGAGTTTCTTTTCCGCTTTGCTGCGTTTCAAGGGATCGGAGATCTTCTTGATCCTGCGGAAACGCCGCGTGACGTCTTCCATCTTCTCGAGAATGCGGGCGGAATACCCTGGGGCTTCCATTTCCTCGGCCCGGCTTCGGGCCAGAAACCCATTGCTGATGTAATCGGTGCCCTTGGTGGATGCCCGCTGCACGGCGCCGAAGGCCACGTGATGATTGGTCAAGACCAGGCCTTCGGGGCTGACGATTTCTCCGGTGGCTCCCAGCTTTACCACTGCCCTGGCGAGACAGGGCTTGCCCGGGGAATAGATGTCCGCGACGTTGATTTTCAATCCCTGCTTTTCCAACTGCAATTGAGGCAGCTGGTTCAGCAGCCACATGCCCTCTTCCGCGGCGGCAAAAAAAGCCAGGCTGCCGATAAGGGCGACAATGCAAATTGTACGTTTCATGGTCTCTCCTTTTGGTGTCATCACCGGGGCTTTAGGAAAGTGATACCACGGTAATGGAAAGTATGCAATTCCCTTGGATTTGTTTGCACTTTGAGTTGCCGCCGCGAGTGCGCTACAATCCAGGAATGATTCCTCTGCTCACAAGCACACGAACCGAGTTTCCGCCACCGGGAGGTATTTCTCAATGAGCCCTTCAGACCACCTGACCAAGGATCCGCGCAACATTCCCCTGGGTGTCGCCCTGATTCCCGTGGTGTTTCTAGTGGCCATGCTTTCCATCACCATCATCGTATTCAAACTGGATGCCCATATCCCCCTGATATGTGCATCCGCGGTGGCGGCCCTGGTGGCCAGCGCATACGGTCATTCCTGGTTTCGCATCCGCGAAGGCATGATGCTGGGCATCCACCTGGCCATGGGCGCCATCCTCATCCTTATGGTGATCGGCACCATGATCGGCACCTGGATGCTGGCGGGTATCGTGCCGTCCATGATCTACTACGGCCTGCAACTCATATCCCCGGGCGTGTTCCTGGTCGCCACCCTGCTCATCTGTTCCATTGTTTCCCTGGGGACCGGTTCCTCGTGGTCCACCGCGGGAACGGTGGGGGTCGCCCTCACGGCAGTGGGCCAGGGATTGGGGATACCGGCGCCCATGGTGGCGGGGGCCATCATATCCGGAGCTTACTTCGGCGACAAGATGTCCCCCCTGTCCGATACCACCAACCTGGCCCCGGCGGTGGCCGGGACCGACGTGTTTTCACATATCCGCCACATGGTATACACCACGACACCGGGGTACTTGATCGCCCTGGGCCTGTATGCCCTGTTGGGGGCTCGTTTCTCCGGCGGCGAGATGCAAGCCGGGCAGATCGACCGCATTCTGGGGGCCATTGACGCCGGGTTTTTTATTCACCCGGTGTTGCTGTTGCCCCTGGTTTTGGTCATCCTCATGGTGGTGCTGAAGATACCCCCCTTGCCGGCACTTTTCGGGGGTACATGCCTGGGCGGCGTATTCGCAGTGGTGTTTCAGCACCAGACGGTGGCACGGGTCTTTGCCGCGGCTCACTCCGGGTACAAGGCCGAAACGGGAGTCGAAATGGTGGACCAGCTTCTCACCCGCGGGGGGCTGGAGAGCATGATGAGCACAGTGGCCCTGATTTTGTGCGCCCTCTCCTTCGGGGGAATCATGGAAAAATCCGGCATGCTCAACACCATCGCCCGGGCTTTGTTGCACTTCGCCCGCAGCACGGGATCCCTGGTACTTACGACCGTGCTTTCCTGCATCGGCATGAACGCCATCGCCGCGGATCAGTACATGGCCATCGTCATTCCGGGACGTATGTTCAAGAACGCTTTCGACGCGAGGGGTTTGCATCCGAAGAACCTCTCGCGCTGCCTTGAAGATTCCGCCACCCTCACTTCTGCGCTCATCCCCTGGAACAGCGGCGGAGCCTTCATGTACGCCACCCTGGGGGTTTACCCGTTGCATTACCTGCCTTTCGCCTTCATGAACCTCCTCAACCCCCTGGTATCGGTTTTTTATGGGTACACCGGCATTACCATGACACCCGCCGATCCCAAGGCAGTGGATACGGAAGAAATCGGTACGGAAAAACCGCCCGCGGTTGACGCCAAGCCATGATTTGCTTTATATTGATCCCGCAATGATCAAAAACCCCGGGCCGCAGCCACGGTCCTTTTCGAGGAGGACAACTCATGGACAGTGAAGTAACCCTCAATCCCAATCAGATCGTCCGCCACCTGAGCAAACCGGCCCGGGATCTGACCCGGGCGGACCTGGTCCGCTTTGTCCAGGAGCGGGGGATCCAACAGGTCAACTTTCGCTATGTCGGGGGAGACGGGCGGTTGAAAACCCTGAATTTCGTCATCAACAACCGTCGCCACCTGGAACACGTATTGTCAACCGGGGAGCGGGTCGACGGCTCCAGCTTGTTCAGTTACATCAGCGCGACCTCCTCGGATCTCTACGTGGTACCCAGGTATCGCACGGCATTCGTGAATCCCTTTACGGATATCCCCACCATCGACATATTGTGTTCGTTTTTCACCAGCCAGGGAGAACCCCTGGAAAGTGCCCCGGAAAGCCTGGTCCGCCGGGCTCACGACGTGATGAAAAAGAAAACCGGCGCCGTCCTACAGGCTCTTGGTGAGTTGGAGTACTACCTGATCTCGGAAATCGACTCCATCTACCCCATAGTCGAACAAAAAGGCTATCACGAATCCCACCCCTTCTCCAAGTGGGGCTGCGTGCGCCGGGAAGCCCTCAAGGTGATCAGCGAGATGGGCGGAAATATCAAGTACGGTCACGCCGAAGTGGGCAACATCATCCACGACGACCAGGAAATGGTCCAGCACGAGATCGAGTTTCTGCCCGAAGACGTCGAAGATGCGGCCGATCAACTGGTTATCGCCAAGTGGGCCATTCGAGAGATCGCTTACAAGTACGGCCTTGAAGTCAGTTTCGCCCCAAAGATCATCGTGGGCCATGCCGGCAGCGGCATGCACGTTCACACCCGGTTGCTGCGGGACGGAAAAAGCGTCATGGTTCAGGATGGGCGCTTGAGCGATGATGCCCGGCGCCTGATCTCCGGCTTCCTGAAGTTGGCGCCGTCGTTGACCGCCTTCGGCAATACCGTGCCGACCTCTTTTCTGCGCCTGGTGCCGCACCAGGAAGCCCCCACGGCCATCTGCTGGGGGGATCGCAACCGCTCCGTTCTGGTACGGGTTCCTCTGGGCTGGCTGGGCGTGTCGGACATGGTGCGCCGCGCAAATCCCCTGGAGAAAGCGAATGCGCAGGGTCCCGTGGGCGACAACCAGACCGTGGAGTTGCGCAGTCCCGACGGCAGCGCCAATGTGCACCAGCTCCTGGCCGGAATGACGGTGGCCGCATGCCAGGGATTGCAGGACCCCAACGCCCTGGCAATGGCGGAGAAGTTATACGTATCCACCGATGCCAGCAAAGTGGGCCATCTGGAACAATTGCCCGCATCCTGTTACGATGCCGCGGAGCGGCTGCTGGCCGACCGGAAATTCTATGAGCAGGACGGCGTCTTCCCGGCTGATATGATTGAAAAGCTGGCCGCCCAGCTCAAAAGTTACGATGACCAGGGATTGAGCGAAAAATTGTACGGAAACGAACCGGAGCTAAAAAAACTGGTGACCCGCTATTTCCATTGCGGCTGACCCCCGGCGCGGCAGTCAGCGGAACAGCAGGTCCATGACCTTGGGGATCGACCAGCAAGATCGTTCCACCCGTTCCTCGATTTTTTCAACCACCCGGCTTGTTTCCTCCAGGTGGGGCCGGATCCGCCGGGCGCACAGCCGGGCCTGTTCATTCAGGTCATCCAAGGCCTTCAACGCCTCGTTGTCGCTGTCGAGTATGGAAAGCAGGGACATGGCGCGGTTGATTTTTTCCGTGAACTTATGGATGAAGTTCAATTGCGGATCCAGCAATGCCGGGTTTTCTTCCAGCAGGCGGGCGGGGAAGTCGCGTACCGCCCGCAGCAGGATCTCCTGGTTTTTCAAGGCGGCTGGGATGACGTGGGCCCGCAAGAGGAATCGGGCCGTCCTCAGCTCCATTTCCACGGTTTTTACGTAGATTTCGGTCTTGACCATGACCCTGGCCCGGGCTTCATCGGCGGTCAGGATGCCATACCGTTCCAGCAGCCGGGTGTTTTTTTCCTTGCTGAGCAGGGAGACGGTTTCCGGAACCGATACCGGTACGGTCAGGCCCCGGCGCCGGGCTTCGTCAGTCCATGATGTGGTGTAGTTGTCGCCTTCCTGGATAATATCCGCATGCTCTGCGATGATTCCGGCCAGGGTCTGGGCGGCCCGCCGGGGATCCTTGATCCCCTCCAGTTGACGGCTCACCTGTGAAAAGCCTTCCGCCGCCATTGTGTTTACCATGGCCAGTGGGAAGGCCAGGTTAACGGATGCGCCGGGCATGCGGATCTCGAACTTGTTGCCCGTAAAAGCCACGGGCGAAGTGCGGTTGCGGTCGGAGAGGTCATGGCGGATGCGGGGGATGCCCGAATCGACCCGGATCGTTTGATCCCTGCGGGGCGGCTGCATGACAAAGGTCTCGGGATCCTCAAGAATGGTCTGGATTTCCTTTCCCAGGTAGACCGAGACAATGGACGGCGGGGCTTCATGACCGCCCAGGCGCAGTTCATTTCCCGGTGAGGCCAGTACGGCTTGCAGGAGATCCTCATACTGGTGCAG
>Ga0272443_10001373_pt1 | contig 35983 bp, 39 predicted proteins | sample SSMAcet12_FD_193581 | JGI IMG/M metagenome (GOLD analysis project Ga0272443, IMG submission 193581) | Marine sediment archaeal communities from Little Sippewissett salt marsh, Falmouth, MA, United States - SSM-Acet-12 | ecosystem: Environmental > Aquatic > Marine > Wetlands > Sediment ... | reverse complement strand
TGCGGGTGGTATCCCGCTCGACCTGGTAGTGCAGGACGAGGGGCAGCGCAAAGGCGACGATGGCACCCAGACCAAACATGCCTGCTGGCCAATCACCCTCCTGCAGACGGCGCCAGGCGCAGCGCGTTACCCATGCGCCCAGCAAGATGACCGGTCCCAGTTCTGCCAGCGCAACGAGCCACTGGAGGGGATCGAAGAGCGAAAGGCGGCCGAAGTGGACCGAGAGTACAGCCGGTGGCCAATGCAGCGCAAAGCCGTCGTAGCCGGAGCTGGACGCAGCGGTGTCGGTCAGCGCGGTCAGCATGCCGCGCGCCAGTTCGGTGAGCACTCCGCCCTGGAACAGCGCAACGATGCCGGCGCCAAGCAACAAAACCCACCAGCGGATGTCCAACTTCCCCTGCTGCACGTTGAGCAGGAGGGCTGCGGCAATCCCGCCCAGCAGCAGCACGACGAATACCGTCTCCGCCGTGAGCGCGAGCGCGGCCAGGATCAGCCCTGCAAGGACGATTTCCTTCCAGTTGGGACGGCGGCGAAGTATCAGCAGCAGGATGACCGGGATCAGGACTGGGAAGGCGCCGCTGCCCGTCATGGACTGCACGAGCGGCGTCAGGACCCCCGATGCGTGGGCGAAGGGGAAGGGCACGGGTCCCCCGCCCTCGATCACCCAGGGACTCGCAAGGGCCTCGGGGAGATTCGAACCTGTAGCGAGGGCTGACCCCTGCAGGGCGATGCCATCGTTCAGCGCGGACAGAATGCTCTCAGGGAGGGCAAGCAGTACCCAGCGTGCGCCGCCAACGAAGGCCAGTGACGCGCTGCCAAGCAGTCCGATCCAGGTATTTCCACTGGCGCGCCGGAACCAGTGCCATCCCAGGACGAGTGCAAGCGAGAGGAAGAGCGCATTGGTAAGATCGTAGGCACTCCATGGGAAGAAGCCGCCGCTGCGCACCAGGACCGCTGCGAACAGGTCCAGCCCGAAGTGGTAGCTGAGCGTTTTTTCCGGGTTGAGGTAGAAGTGGGGTGGTATGTCGCCGGCGGCCATGGTCGAGATGAGTGGCAGATTGTGGTAGTCGTCGTAGATGGCAAGGCCGCGGTTGATCAAGGCGAAGAGAGCGGTCAGCATCACGAAGGCGAGCAGTGAGGGCAGCGCGGCGCGGATATCTGCGATCTCAAGACCGGGTTTCTTCCGGGCGTGCCGCGCTGCAACTGCGCCAACGATAAGGACCAGACCCGCCGCGCACCACCAGGCTACCGCCAACGGCAGGGCTTTCGCCAGCAGTGCGGTGAGTGGGATGGAAAGAGTCAGGCCCAGAGCGATCCCGACCGGGAGCCGGTCGCGCTGCGGTTGCCAGGATACATGCGCAGCGAGCAGCCACCCGCCCAGAGTGAAGAGGCCCAGGCTGAGCAGGGTGGTCAGAATGGCGATGGGATCGCCGGTCCGGCTCCAGTACACGCAGCAAGCTCCACGGAAGGCTGTGCTGAGGAGTATAGCGGAAAACTCGTTTTGACATCAGGAAGGGTATCTGCGTGAGAAAGGCGGAAAGTCAGCCTGACGGACATAGCGTGGTAGATGGCGGCCGATTCTACCCAATGAGGCCTGCCATCTGGCAGACCTCAGTAGATTTCCTCATGGGGCTGATGTTTGCGGATTATGCGGTGATGTCTTCCTTGGTCGCGCCAGCCAGCTGGATGTTGAACAGAATCTTGGTGTAGATGTCCAGCGCCAGATAAAGGAGGTTGGCGGCGGCTGCGCCAATCACACCAAAACCCGTCGGGGCGAGCAAGAAAACGAGCGGGAATCCGGTCCAGCCAAAGTAGATGTAGCTGTTCACCCAGCCTGCGCCATCCGTCTTTGCGCGGATCACCCCCAGCACCAGCAGTACATACGCCACCGAGCTGATGACGAAATGCGCCCAGCGCACGGCGCTCAGGTCGAGTGCGGCGAGGGCGCCGGTGACCATCACAATAGCGGTGAGGTACAGCTGCTGAATCAATGCGCCGCCCTTGATGCCTTTCACAGCGCCGATTTCAACCATCAGCAGCGTGCAGCTCAGCGCGTAGAAAACCCAGCGTGTCCAGAAGATGGGCTGGCCCGCATCTGTCACGACGGTCAATCCTCCCTGCCACATGAGCAGGTAGGAGACAACGGTGATAAAGCTGACCAGAAAAGCGGGGTTAAAGGCGCCTCTGTCTTTCATGGTGAGAAAGAAATAGGCAGATGAGATGACGAAAAGCCCCAATCCAATGAGAAAAACCAGATTAAGCATGATAAGAACCTCCAGAGAGTATACGATTCCTCACACTAGATTCTATCAAGCGGGAAGCGGCCTGGCCTGATTATCCATGAACGTCGTCAAGCATCGCCCAGGCGCACACAAAGCTTGAGCAACAAGGGAAAGGCGAAGCGGGCCTCTTGTAGATCGTCGGGCCAGGTTGATAAATCGTGCAGGTCCAGCCAGCCTACGGCGGTGATGGCGTAGACGGCGGCCGCTTCAGGCTCGGGTTCGTGGCCGGGGCGAGCGATGTACTGAGCTACGGAGGAGAGGACATCCGGGCAAGGGACATCAGAGCGCAGATTCGCCGGTGTGGATGGGTGATTCTCCGAAATAGCCGATGAGGAGCAGGATGATGAGCACACCGTTGAGGAGCATTTCTGTTGTTGTGAAGGGCAGCAGGAAGGGCGCCATCATCAAGGTGGCGGCAGAGACAATGAGCGCCATCCACCAACCCCAAAGCCGGTTCTTCCACAGCCCCCACGCGGAAAATGTGCGCAGAGAGGTATAGAACAGGAAGAGTGGAATCAGCCAGACAGGTTCTTCGTCGAAGAGATACTGGATCTCGGAGAACAGCATGACAGGATAGATATTGCGCACCACGCCCAGCGTCATCAGGACGGCTGTGAGGCAGTCCGTGATTTCAATCAAGGCGTAGATGGCCTGCATCCAGGCGGCGGTGCGGATCAGTTTTGGGCAGGCGTTGGTTCGTGTGGCTGTTGTCATGATGATCTCCTCAACTTAATCCCGTCTCCGTTTCGGGAAAAACATTCCTGTGCGCCGTCGATAGGCTTCATATGCCTCGCCGTAGCGCAGGCGCAAGTCTTTCTCCTCAGCGAAGCACCACCAGATGAAAATGGGAATGTGCACGAGGGAGTAGACGGCCATGGAGGGCGAGTGGGCCAGGAAAGCGATCACCCACCACAGGGGTAGCTCGCCCAGCGCCATGGGGTGGCGCAGCTTCTCATATATCCCGCCATACAGAGCGTGGTTCTTGCCCGGCCGCATGGTCTCCTCTCCCGCATCCAGCATGGCACGCATCATGAGGTATAGGGATGGAAAGGCGATGACGATAGCAATGGCGATGGAGAAGACGTATGGCCAGGGGAAGGTGGGTGCCAGCGGATCGAACGGCAGCGGATTCCAGCGGTAGAGGAAGTAGTTGACTGAGATCACACCCATCAGCAGGCTTGCGATAAAGCGGTAGGCGCCGCTGCGCGTATAGGCGGATGCGCCGATACGCTTTTCGAGCTGTGCTGGACGCACGCTGAGCAGGTAAAAGATGTGCATGCCAAGTGTGGCGAAGAGGAGGGTGATGGCATTGATCCATGCGATCATGCTGGGCTTCCTTTGAACAATGGGTCGGGTCTCTCGCTTTAACCGGTCATCAACCAGCCTAGAAGAACAGGAAATAGCGAGGGATACGTTTCATATAGTCTCGATAGGAATCCCCATACTGTTTCAGACAAGCTTCCTCCTCAGCAAGTATTTTCCCATGCGCTCCGAGGATGCCCAGGAGGGTGATGATGAGGGAAGTCCATGACCCGATCGCGATGCTGATCCCAAGGAAGGTGACCGAAACAGCCATTTGTTGAGGATGTCGTGAGATGTTGTAGAGTCCGCCTGTCACTGGCTGATCAACCGGCGTGTTCCGGAACGTAACAAGTGACGCCAGGAATCCCATCCATCCAAGGAGATACATCGACATGCCGAGTCCAAAGACGAGCGTACCTCGCTTCAAGGGGGATAAACCCATGGAAACAAACCAGACAAAGACCACAACCACAACCACGATGCGGCGAACTGGTGGACGTTCACTTTCTCCCGAGCGATCATACAGCCGTGCAAGGGCTTCTTTTGGGAAGGAGATCAACGTGGCAGCATATGCCCCGAAGAACATCACGAGCAAGAGCCATCCATTGGCCACTCCCAATACAAGTTCAGGGAAGAATTCCACGATCTTGCCTATCGGTGAAGAGATGCCGATACGTTTCAAACCCGGTTCCTCGGCCCGGATCAGGTTGCCCGCTAGGGCAGTCCGCGAGATCCGACGAAGAAGCGGTCATGACTTGATCATACAATGAGAGAGGATCGCATGCATACACAGGCGTTGGGAAGACTGCTCACCATGCGGCCTGTGAAGTATGTTCGTGGTGCTTTGGTCTTTGTTATGGCAGCGGCAGATAGTTCCAAGCTTCTCCCCCCGGCCCGTTGATGATGACCAACCCCTCGGAGTAATTCCCGCTCAGGCTCATTTCAGGCATAGATTCATGGACCATGTAGTTCACGTAGAGCCGGCCCTCGATGATGACGTAGTTCCCCGTATGGCCGGCGACGTTGTAGGGCTCCAGCCATCTCTCCGCAATTCCATCGTAGACGTCGCGGGCTGTCGTCATCCCGGGCACATCCGGGGTGATGTTGACGTAGGTGAAGGCCCCGTTGGAAGCAAATTGGACGAAATCGAAGGTGTTGTCATCCGGCGGGAGCGTGCGATAGTAGGTGCCCTCGATGTATGTCGGCGTCTGATCGGGGCAGATGGTACAGCCCGCTGCCCCAAGGATCACGAATATGGCGAAGAGCGTAGCGGAAAAACGAACCGACTTTTTCATCTTTTCCTCCCTGTTCGAAAAAGGCGTTCAGCGAATGCTTTAATAGCGTTGTGTAGAGGGTGCGTAGAAGAAGTACCTCTGTATGTATGCTGAGTAGATCGTTTTCCAACCCTCGACCATCTCTTGCCCCCTGTTCTTCCGCACAATACCTCAATCAAGCCGCAAACGCAATCCGTCCGCTCTTGCAACCCTTGTCTCAGACAGGTTTGGTTCTTTTCTTGATGTCCTGGGCGGCGTACCAGCCCGTCAACATGGCGATGGGCACGCCGGCGGGCGAATAGGACCACTGACCTGCCTGGAGGACGCCCGGGATAGGGGTGTTGACAGATTTTGGGATGTCCTTGAGACGGTCTACGACAGGTACGTCGGTTTCAAACGACCAACCGGTGATCGCGCCTTCCGAGCTGCCGGACACCTGCTCGATCGTGAACGGGGTGGATGAAAACGTGAAGAGCAGGTCCTTTGCCAGATCCTTGTAGATGGACCGGGAAAACACCTGGATAATGCGTTTCTCCAGGCTATTCTTGAACTCGGCGTACAGGCCTGCCTCTTCGATTTTCGCCACGATGTCGTAATCCAGGAGACAGCTGATCATCACGCCAGTTTGACCTTCAGGGGCCAGCGCAGGATCACGCAGCGCCGGGATGGATACCTCGTAAGTGTTCAGGCTTACATAATCATTAACCCATGTCCAAAGATCATCCTCCGAGAGTGCCCCGACGTTGTTAACCAAACGTGTGCGTGCCTCCCGGTTGGTCTCGCCCAGGCCTTCTCTGGATGGTGTGTAAAACATGTGCTCGCCACCCCTCTGCTGGAAGTACGACAGTGGACGGTCCACACCCAGGAATAGAATGAAGACGGATTCGGCCCCTTTTGCCGAAAGCATTCGCCGGGTCTCCGCTTCGATCTGCTCGGCTACTCTCGGCTCCAGCCCTGAAGGGTCGAGGCTCCGGTAGAGGGTTTTTAAATCGGCGGTCCAGATAAGATGGTCATACGAATAGCTTTCCCCGTTTGAGTCCGTGATGGTCGCTTCCGCAGGATGGACCTTTACGATTTCTGTATTCAGCTTCATCTCGCCGCCCTGATCGACAATCCTGTCCTTCAGGAGGTCAGCCAGCACGACGGTTCCGCCTTTGGGATAGAAGTAATCGAGATACACATAGAAATAGCCCAGTGCGAAATAGGTCGGGGTCTGTCTGAAAAAGTGCTGGAGGATGATGTCCGTCAGAGACTGGTTGTCCGTCAGGGATTTGAGGTAGTCTTCCATGGGCATGTCATATCGATTGAACTTCCTCAGGGCATTGAGAAACTTAAAGGTCCAGGGGATCAGCTTGCGAAAGATATATTTCGGGTCGCCCATCAGGTCCGTAAAATTGGGATTATCAAATTCATACAGCACGCTGGTGTAATAGGACAGTCGATCGATGCTGGCAATGATGTTCTCGATGTCCGCTTTGCTCTCAGGATAGAGATGCTCCAGGATGCGCTGATAGTTCCGTGTCGCATCTATTGAGTCCACTCGCATGAGCTGGTCTTCAATGCCGATGGTTATTTTGTTCTCAAGAAATTCCCCTTCAATCCCCAGATCCTTGAAGATGGGCTGCACGATACCGGAGTTTACGAAAGCTCTGGGACCGGCATCGAAGGAGAAGCCATTTGACTCAAAGGTGTTTAGTAAACCACCCCAGCGGTCGTTCTTCTCCAAAAGGAGAACATCGTACCCGTCCCGGAGGGCATATGCTGCCGCTGTTAATCCGGCCATGCCAGCGCCGACGATGACAATTCGTTTCGCTTCTTCGCTCATGTCAAACCACCCAACTCCATGCTCACTTCCCATAAGGCTTGCGCGGCGTCCCTGTCCAGGGCCGGCGGTGCAGGGTCCTCCTCGGTCGTAAGGTTGTAGAATAACCCGGATGAGTTCTCCAGTTCACGCGACACACCAAGGTAGTATAACGCTTCCGCTGCAAGGTTTGCAGATCTTGCGGTGCGGTCAACGAGCACCTTCTTCAGCAGCTTATAGAAGGGGCCATTGTTTTGACCGCTGTTCGTCTTCACATTGCCGGGATGCATGGCATTTACCGTGACCCCGCTCCCCGCGAAGATGTCCTTGAGTGTCATCATGGACAATAATTGCGCCATCTTCGCTGCGCCGTAGCTTTTCAACCCGGAGTAACGGTGCTTTTCCCAGTCGAGATCATCCAGATTCAGGCCCCATACCGCAAAACGATGCGCTTCGGAATTGACAAACAGGATCCGCCCGCGCTTCTGGGAGAGGAGTTTTTCCTTCACATAGTAATTCAGGATAAAAGTGCTGAGGTAGTTGGTTTGGAACACCATTTCCAGGTTGTCGGCGGTGAAGGTTTTCTGGGTCACATACACGCCGGCATTGTGAATGAGCACATCGATTGCTCTATCAAGCCGAGCCAATTGCTTTCCTGCAGCGTGGACATCGGCCAGGCGTGTGAAATCTGCAATCAGGTAGGAACAGTCTCCGCCAAAGCTGGCGCTCAAGGTTTCACAGAGATGCCTGGACTTGACTTCGTTGCGGTTGACGCTGAGGATGTCTGCGCCGTGTGACGCGTATTTCCTCGCTGTTGCATAACCGATCCCCGATGTCGCACCTGTGATCACGACCAGGCGGCCGTGGAAGTCATCCGTGCACTGCGCAGGCTCCTTTTTGAGGTTGCGCAGCATGGCGAAAATGTTTGACCACTCATACTGTTCAACGTACTTGTTCAATGTCGCACCTGTGTTACGGATACAGATAAACCGAATCGTATACCGGGTGAGGGGGTGCCTCGTCCTTATTTTATGAGAAAAATCCTGTCCGGGGGAGGACTTTCAAGAAAAGGTCTGGATGGTCACGGTGCCGAACACCATGCTGGTGATGAACGGGTTGACGTACAGACTCAATCCCCGCGCCAGGTGAACAGAAGGGCTGACCAGGTCTGATCCACGGCGCAGATTTTGTAATCGACCATGCCCTGCTTCATGCAGGTTTTCCTGACGATGGTTTGAGTGAGATCGCTGCTCAGTTTTGAGGTACGTTTTGGCCAGGCGACCCATACCGGTGCGTGTTTTGAGGCGTGGGTAATGTCAGGAAGGTCTGATTCAAACTCTGCCTGGTCCCGTACGAACCACAGGGTCAGTCCGGCATTCTCGTCCGGCGCATGCTTGGATTGAGCGCCCGTGGGCAACGCGCCCAGCCTATCGTTGAAGCCGTCGGGCGCGTGGGCGATGGCGAGGCGCATTCCCGGCTTGACGCCCAACTTTTCCGTCAGTGGTTTTCCGGCGTAGGCAGCGAAAGCTGAATCCGGCACCACCACCCCTCCGCCGACGTTGGCCAAAGCTTCCCTGATGGCGACAGCGGCATCATCCCACTCTCCAAAGACGGCGTCGGGGAGCAACGTCCGTATCTTCTCCACCTTGGCGGAATCTCCACCCAGAAAGACGAGGGGGATGGCGCGCGTGCCTGCCCGCACCCGCAGCGCCACAGCCAGGTCGCGGCCCTGGGAGGGCAGGCGGGTGAGGTCGATCACGACGGCGTCGGGCGGGGTGGCTTGGAGTGCTTTCAGTAGCCGGGGGCCTTGTCCCGGACCACCTACGGCTGTGAAGCCTGCTGCCGCCAGACGAGCGAGCCGCTCTGCGACTTCCGCATCGTTCCAGTGGACAAGGTGGACGTGCACAGGTGACACGGTGCTACTCGGATGATCCCCGCTGACGCAAGCCTGCGCCGATGCCGGCGCCAAGTGCGATGCCAACACCGATCCCGATGGCGATGTTGTCCAGTGCCGTGCCGATGGCGATGCCCAGCAGCAGGCCGATCCCGACGCCCATGGCCATCCAGTTGGTTTCCCTTTCAGGCGTTTGATTCACGATACGCTCCTCCTGGCAAGATAGGTCTACCTGGATGATATCGTATTATTTCCTATTGAGGTCATCTACGGCGAGATTGCCACGTGAAGAGATCAGGGAAAAAATGTGAGATCGTCTACCAATAAGGGATAAGCTTGGAAGAGTTGCTGCGCGCATGGATTGGTATGCTCGATGTTTCCTTCAATCGGGACCTGGGGGATACACCGGTTCGGGATACGATGCGCCCTTTGACGGTCCGCCAGCTTCAATACCTCGACACGATCGGGCAATTGACCGACCCTGCCATTTCCGAACTGGCTACTGCACTGTGCGTTTCCATGCCAACCACCACAGTCGGTGTGCGGCGATTGGCGCGCTCAGGGCTTGTTGAGAAGGTGCCCTCACGCCTCGACCGTCGAAAAGTGGATGTAAAGCTAACTGAGACAGGAGCAAACCTTGCACAGGCAAAGCGGTCTGCCATCATCTCATATGGCGATGTCCGGCCATATGTGGCATTAGGGAAGGCTTTATCTGACGCGGGGCAGGACGCACGGGTAGCAACCTTCGAGCACTACAGGACCCTGGTTATGAATGCACTCCGCCAAGCCGGACGGCGCGGGGTGCTTGCTGTTGGCTGGAACAACAGTGCTGGTTCGGGGATGTTGTCCGATGATATGTTTGTGCTTGAAAGTGCTCCACATGCATGGTTATTCCCGAGAATGGCGGCAGTTGTCCACCATGGTGCCGGTGTGCCGTGCTTGATCCTTTCACATTCCAACGTTTCATTTACCCGTGCACGACGAGTCTTTGGACTCGGTGTCGGCCCGGCTCCAATTGAACGAAAGAAACTGGGGATTCAGCTGTTGCCCCAGGCTATCCAGAGCTTGTACGAAACAAAGATGCGCAAGGAAGCAGAATCTCTGGGTAGGCTGATTCGAGAGGAGAACGGTGCGCAGCATGCAGCGAATGTCATTATCTCCACGCTCAAACAAAACGCATCCTGATCCTGGAAAAACGGGTTATTCCATTGCGCTTTTTACAAGCTGATGCGATAAACGGGCTGTTGAATAACCGCGTGATCGCGATTTGAATCCGAAAACGTCCGGATCCGTTTTCCTGACACGTAGCGGTGTTGAGAGGAGAACCAGATGAAGAAGGTGTTTTTTTTGATCGCATTGGCGTTGGTGCTCACTGCATGCAGCCCGAGGGTCGACCTGTCGACGTTTCAACCCGGCAGCTGCGAACAGGGCACCGTTCCCTTGCCTGTCGACCAGAGTGCGGTAGGGAGCATCGTCGGTGGCACCTATCCGAATAACTGCACGGTGTACTGCCTGTGGGTGCCAGATGGCGGACGCCGACTGGAAATCGAGATTTCAGATTTCGATGTAGACCTTGACATGTACGTCGATCAGGATCTCAACATCCTCCAGTTTGATGATTTCGGGCAGTGGTACTCCAATGACGCTGGTAGCGGGAATGAATCCGTGTCCATCTCGGATCCCGGTGGCCGCTACTATGTCCAGGTATGCTCCTATGAGGGTACACCGAGCACCTTCACCATCGAGAACAACTATCGATAGCTCTGGTAGCGCTATGAAGCGGATGGGCGGAGTCCGAAAGCCGGCTCCGCCTGTTTTCTTGATGAATGCTAGGAACCAAGCACAGACATGAGTCAGGAGCCCGATTCGGTTTCCCATAAGCCTGTGCTATCATACCCGGGGCGCTCTGAGGAGCGTCTTCTTTGACTAGAGCGACTGTGGAGGTCCCATGAACATCTGGCAAAAAATTCTCGTCGGCGTCCTTACTTTGATGGTCGGGATGGTCATCGGTGTGCAGATCAATCGTGTTCGACTCAATCGCATGAATGCCGCTCTCGTTGATGATCTGCTTGCGGAGACCAACAGGATCGCGGATGGCCTTCCGGCAGATCTGCCGGCACCTGTGCAGCGGTACCTGTCAAAAGCTCTCGGAGGTGTCGAGACATATCCGACCGTGGTCAGCTTGGAACAGCGGGGTGATTTCCGGCTGGGTGATGCGTCTTCGGCCTTTATTCCCTTCTCAGCCGTCCAGCACATGACGGCTGCACCGCCGGGATTTGTGTGGGACGCCGACATGCAGATGATGCCAATGATGGGTGTGAATGTGGTCGATGCCTATGTGGGAGGGGAAGGTATCCTGCGGGCGCGCTTGTTGTCAACGATCACGGTTGCAGAGGCGGAGCCCGGCCAGATTCTGAACGAGGGCGAACTTATCCGCTATCTGGCGGAGTCGGTCTGGCTACCCACAGCGTTGCTGCCGGAAAACGGTGTGACGTGGGAGGCAGTTGACGACCTGCATGCCCGTGCGACCCTATCGCATGAGGGCATCATGGTTTCGCTGCTGTTCACCTTCAACGCGGATGATGAGGTCGTGCAGATATTCAGCGAGTCACGGGGCCGTGACCTAGATGGCACCGTTGTTCCCACTCCCTGGACGGGACGATTCTGGAATTACCAGATCCGTGACGGGCTGTGGATACCCACGGAGGGCGAGGTGGAGTGGAACCTGCCCGAAGGCGATCTGGTGTACTGGCGCGGTGTGATCGAGACGGCCACCTACCGTTTGCCTTGATGGCGGAAAATCCAGAAGAGACCAGCGCTTCGACGATCGATGCGCCCACCCTTGCAGCGGCGCGTAGCCTGCGCTACGTTTTCTACCGTCAGGGTTGGCATCTGGCGGCGGCATTTGCATTGAGTGCGGTCGCATGGTTTCTCGCCAACCCGGCGCTGGGAGACGGCCGCTTCCTGGGTATCTCCGATCGCGCATGGTTCTGGGTGACCATCGCCGTTTCTATCCTGCACCAGCTGCTCGGTTGGCTGGTCTTCCGGGGTCAGTTAGGTTGGGGGATTCTCACGCGCTGGTTCGGGGAGCGTGATTTACACATCTGGGGCCTCATCTTCATGCCGCTGCTAGCCGGGCGGCCGCTCACCATTCTGGCGCTGGCCCTTGCCGATTCGGGTTCCCTGACGATGCCGCTTTTCATGCGAATCCTCCTTGGCGTGCTGTTCATCCTCCCGGCGGGGTACGCCGTGTGGTCTGTGCTGCGTTATTTCGGCATTGAGCGTGCACTGGGGGGCGACCATTTTCGTCTGCATTTCCGCAAGATGGCCTTTGTGGGTGAAGGCGCGTTTCGCTGGTCGTCGAACGCGATGTACGCTTATGTTTTTCTGGGGCTATGGTCGATCGCACTTCTAGCAGATTCACGCGCAGCGCTCGCCGCAGCCTTCTTTCAACATGCATTTGTGTGGGCTCATTACTATTGCACTGAAGAACCCGACATGACACTGATGTACGGAACGAGCGCTTAACGCTTTCCCTTGGAGGCCTCACGTTTCCTGGCATCCTCTCCAGGAGGCGCCTCTCACCTTCTGACTTGTTACATCGAACTCTGTCTCTATCATGCTCCCTTCCAATGCTGGCGATCTCGTTTGGTTGTTCAGACAAGTTAAAACAGGTGTAGGATGAAGATCAAGGATGGAGGCGGATTCGGACGAGCAGAAGGGATAAGGCCGATGGAAACGCGAGCATTTGATGCCGTGATTGCTGGCGCTGGAGCGGGCGGCGCGACACTCGCACGTGAACTGAGCCGGAAGGGGAAACGTGTGATTGTCCTCGAACGCGGTCGATTCGAAGAGAACATCGGCACCTTGCGCGGCGCACTCAGTTATTATGACCTGCGCGGGGTGCTGCAGCAGGCTCCGCAGTCACCCGAAGGCGTCAAGCTGTGGCGGGGGTTGCTGGCGGGCGGTTCAACCGTGCTTACGCTGGGAAATGCCACTCGCTGCTTGGAGGATGACTTCCGGCGGGTGGGGGTCGATCTTTCAGTATGGTTCGAGGAAGCTGAGTCAGAGCTCAACGTAAAACCTCTTGATGATCGTTTCCTTGCTGACGGTGTGCAGGCGGTGCGCGAGGCGGCGGACCAGCTTGGGCATCCGATGGCGTTCCTCCCGAAGTGCATCCAGCAGGATCGATGCATACGATGTGGAAATTGCCAACTGGGTTGTGCGCAGGACGCGAAGTGGACGGCATTGCACTATCTTGAGGAAGCGATGGAAGCGGGTGCGGAAGTCGCTACAGGCGTGAAGGTGGAAAAGGTGCTGATAGAAAATGGGTTAGCTGCCGGCTTGCACTGTCGACACGGAAATGTGGAGATGAATATCCACGCTGAGATCACCATCCTCGCTGCAGGGGGAATCGGCACGCCCGCGATACTCCAGCGTTCCGGTCTCGAACGGGCTGGCGAAGGGCTGTTCATGGACCTGTTGGTGAACGTGTATGGCCTTACGGATGATGTGAATATGCTCGCATCTCCACCGATGGCGCTGGCCAATCAACAATTCCATGCCAGCGATGGCTTTATCCTCTCCACCTACATCCCACCGGGTAGAACTGGCATGTTTCTTGACCTCGGGCCGGTAGGTATGACACTCCCCTTGAAGCGAGTGATCGGGTTGATGGTGAAGACGGCTGACGACCGCGCAGGGAAGGTTCATCAGGATGGGTCCTTCTCCAAGCCCTTGACGGACGCCGATCAGCGGCGCCTGGATGACGGTGCCGCGCTTGCAACCGAGATTCTTATTCAAGCGGGTGCAGACCCTGGATCGATTGTGGTAAGTGGTCCCTCGGGAGCGCATCCCGGCGGCACGGCTGCCATCGGGGAGGTGGTCGACGCGCGTCTGGAGACGGATGTTCCCGGCCTGTATATCTGCGATGCGAGTGTACTGCCCCGCGCGCCGGGTTTGCCCCCGATGCTGACCGTGATCGCCCTGGGGAAGCATCTCGCCCATCAACTGCTCCAGTGATGGATGAACAGGGATATTCCAAAGGAGAGTAAGGTTTTTGACCGATCCTGGGATCAGGAGGGAGACTTCCCGTCAGAACTCATCTCGTCAAGAGCGAGGGTAAGCTTGGCGCTCATCTCTTTTTCACTGATGATGTTTTTAACAGTGATAACTTTTTGGGCTACAACTCCGAGCTGATCGGCGAGGTGATTGGAAATCACGATGATGTCGGCGTTCATCGCCTCGGCGCGAGCACTGCCAATATCCGTGGATTGGACATTGGCTTCCACGCCGAGTTTGTCCAGGCACGTCTTTACATTCATGAGCATTAACAGTGAGGTACCAACACCACCGCCACATACCGTCAGTATTTTCACCAGCGCCTCCCGGAATCATCGCCTTCCACGTTGAAGTTCGATCTGTTGATTGTACGCTTTCCACCCTTCACCGCTACACCGCATCCGTCTCTACACCTCCTCATCCAGGGAAATTCCACGCGTAAACTCAACCCCTTTGATGAACCCGCGGGCGCGTTCTGTCAGGGGGTAGGCCTTCGTCAAGGTGCGCCAGAATGCCGCGCTGTGATTCGGGTGCAGGCGGTGAGCCATTTCATGTGCGATGACGTAATCCACCACCCATGCTGGCCAGGTCTGCATCGCCGAGCTGATGCGGATGTGTCCGTCCGTTGGACCGCCATTGGTGCAGCTGCCAAGGCGGGTTTTCATGGCGGGCACCCAGCGGATGGATTCCCAGCGGATGCGACCTCCGAAACATGTCCGATTGAGATGTTCGGCGCGAGCCTGCAAATCTGCATCCGTGCGGCGTTTTACGCGTCGCTGTGGCTTCTCCAGCTGCTGCTGGATGGAATCGAGGAGACCGGGGATGTGCTTGTTGTCCATCTTTGCCGGGATGCGCACCAGCATGGAGCCGTCCACTTCCAGCGACCAGCGAGCACTTTTTCGTAGGCGTTTATCGCGCCTGATGAGTACGGCAATAGGAGAACCGTTTGCATCTCGAAGGGTGTAGTTATGTTTAGCCATCACGGGCCATTATAGCCCGAGATGCTCACGGAAGACTTTCATCCAGCGTGCAAACTTCTATAATGGACAAATGAGAAAAGGTGAGAGGGCGAAAATGGACCATTACCGCGTCAAACCGGGAAGCAAGGTCAAGCTAGATATGTGGGATGCTGACAGCACGGGCGCGTTTGAAGGCGGCAAGAAGGATGGTAAAAAGGCGCTCAAGCCCATCAATGAGCGTCTGGAAGAGCTGCAGGAGCTGCTGTATGCCGAAAACAAGCATAAGTTGTTGGTGGTGTTACAGGCCATGGATAGTGGCGGCAAGGATGGCACCATCCGCCATGTGTTTGACGGGGTTAACCCACAGGGTGTCAAAGTAGCTTCCTTCAAAGTGCCGACAGCGAAGGAGCTGGCGCACGACTACCTTTGGCGCGTGCATCCACACACCCCAGGGAAGGGCGAAATCGTCATCTTTAACCGCAGCCATTACGAGGACGTGCTTGTGGTGCGGGTTAAGGGCCTCGCACCAAAGGCTGTGTGGAGCCGGCGCTACGATCATATCAATGCATTCGAGAAACTCCTTGCCGATGAGGGCACGACCATCTTGAAATTCTTCCTGCATATTAGCCTGGATGAGCAGAAGGAACGCTTCCAGGCGCGGCTGGATACGCCACATAAGCAGTGGAAGTTCAGCCTCGGCGATTTGAAGGATCGGGCGCTTTGGCCGGCATACATGAAAGCGTACGAAGACATGCTTTCGAAAACCAGCACGTCATACGCTCCCTGGTATATCGTGCCGGCAAACCGTAAATGGTACCGTAACCTCGTGATCGGTACAGTCATGGTTGAAACGCTGGAAGCGCTGAAGATGAGCTATCCGGAGCCAGAAGAAGACCTGTCTACTATTGAGATTGAGTGATCGATGCCGTCAACGGGACATTTGTTGCCACAGCGTCGTTCATGTTGCGTTCCCTGCATTTTTTCTGGGATGGACTAGAATGGCAGCAACACGGTCAACCCGGGAGCAACCGTGCGGGATCATGAGGTCTCTTCCATCGCCTATGTCACCACGTATGACTCCACCCAGCCCGGAAGCTGGTCCGGCATCGGCTACCGCATGCCGTTGCAACTTGAGGCGGAGGGGGTGTCGGTGGAGAGGATTGGCCCTCTGAAAGCTCCGCGCCACCTCGAGGTACGTCTTCGCAGTGGTTTGGCAAAAGCCATATCCGGGAAACGTTACCTTTCCAGCCGCGCACCGGCCGTGCTTGATAGCTATGCCCGCCAGGTCACATCACAGCTAGCCGATCTGCGAGTCGATGTGATCCTCAGCCCGGGTACCATCCCCATTGCCCATCTCGAAACGGAAGTTCCCCTGGTTTTCTGGACCGACGCGACCTTTGGTGGCCTTGTCGATTTCTACGCTGGTTTCTCCAATCTCGCGCCACGCTCGCTGCAGGAAGGACATGCCCTTGAACAAGCCGCGCTAGACCGCTGCAGCCTTGCCCTCTATTCTTCCCCATGGGCGGTGAATACGGCGCTCGACCACTATGATGTCGATGAAAGCAAACTCAGGGTGATCCCCTTCGGGCCGAGCCTGGATGTAGCTCCGGGATCGGGGGATATCGAAGGAATCATCATCAGGCGTTTGCGGCGTCCCCTCAAACTCCTTTTCATCGGCACGGACTGGAGGCGCAAGGGCGGTGATCGAGCGCTCTCGGTGACGGCGGCGCTGATGCGCGCCGGTATCGACGTCGAACTCCATATCGTAGGCGTGCGTCTGCCCGGTCCCATTCCGGCCGTTGTGGAGCATGGCTACGTGCCCAGCCGCACGCAGGAAGGCAGACACAAGCTTGCCGGGCTGCTGGCGGACGCGAACTTCCTCCTTCTCCCCACCCGGGCGGACTGTTTGCCGGTTGTGCTGGCGGAGGCCTGCGCCTGGGCGCTTCCATCGCTGGTCACGCGCGTGGGAGGCATTCCAACCGTCTACACGGATGGTGTTGAAGGACATCTCTTTGACCTTGATTCGAGCGAAGATGACTATGTGGATGTCATCCGGCACTTGCTGCAGAACCCCGCAGAGTACGACGCGCTTTGCCGACGGGCACGGTCAGCTTACGACGATCGACTGAACTGGCCACACGCCGCCCGGGAAGCGCTCAGGTTGATGAAGTCGGTTCTTGGGTCATCATGAAGCTCTCACCTGTCCTTGCGTGTCTAACTTGCCTCATGATCTGCGCCTGCTCGAGCGGCGTGCCGTCAACTCCGCTGCTTGGGGAAAACGCAGCGGCCTCTTCTCCGGCTGTCGTTTTGGCTGCGACGGGGGAAGCTTCACAGCAAGCTGCCACCTCGCCAACATCAAGCCGACTAGGTGAATCATCGCCCTCTCCACGCGTCGAGTGGCCTGCGCTGCCGGTTGTGCCCACGCTATCATCTTCCGCCATGGATATCTATGAACGCGGTCTTGCACAGGGGAACGACCCGCACACGTTTTCCAGGATCGGAGATGGCGAGATTGCGACAACCTGGTTCCTGCCAGCGTCGTGCGAGTATGGCCCCTATTCGCATCTTGCCGAGACGTATGCGTTTTTCGAGGGCTCCTGTTCCCGGACGGGCGTCGCCGCGCGGGCTGGTTTCAGTACATCCCGGCTTCTCAACCCGGCCTATGCCGATCCAACGCTGTGCGAGGAGGGTGAATCACCACTTGCCTGTGAGCTGCGTTTGAACCGGCCTTCCTTTGCCTTGATTTCGCTGGGTGCCAATCAGGTTTGGGAACCGCAGGTCTTTGCCGCGGAGCTGGAAATCATCCTGCAGATCCTTATCGAACATGGTGTGCTTCCTGTGCTGTCGACCAAAGGTGACAATCTGGAAGGTGATGGCTGCATCAACGCCATCATTGCCGATCTGACACGGCAATATGAGCTTCCCTTGTGGAACTTCTGGGCGGCAATACAGGATCTTCCCGGGCATGGTCTTCAACCCGACGGCGAGCATCTCACCTGGGCGCCGTGCGATTTCGGAGATGAAGAAGCCATGTCACACGCCTGGCCAGTGCGCAATCTGACCGCACTTCAGGTGTTACAAGCATTTCATGAAACGGCAAGCATGTTTTTTCCCGATCTGGATGGCCGGTAGCCGAATCGCACAGGCTGATTGGGATGAAGAAACAATCACTCTTCCACCTGAGAGCATATGCTGGGAGCGTCGTCATTCTTGATGCGAGGTATGTTATCAGCCGGAATCATTTTTTCGTAGCCTCACAGGGCAATGAAAACAATTCGTGCAGCCCTTGATGTCGCTCTACCGGGATGGAGACAACGTCGACGCCCATGAGGCGGGCTTTGATGGTGACGTCAGCGGTCGCCTCGGCAATAGTGGTTGCGCCGAATGCGAATTTGAGGCCCAGGCCGCAGGTGATGAAGGTATGGTTTCGTAAACGATTGTGCGTTCCTGGTGCATGTTCAATCGGTATCTTGATACCTTTGGCGCTTAAAGGGCCTTCTTGATGCCGGGGCATTCGGGTAAATCCATGCCCGGGATTGGCGGGCACCGGATAGCCAGCACTCGCTAACAAGATTGCGGAGCTGCCATTCGAGGCTGCGTTGGGAATCCGCATCCCGTTGCCACAGATCGTGAAGAACATCCCAATGTTGAAAGCTCTCTGTGGCTGTTGTAAGGTGAGAGAGATAGCGCCACTGGATGAGGGGAGCAGGAGTAGAGCAAGAGATCGAATTCCCGCAGAGACGCCAGATCAAGGTCAGAGGAGGTGCGTGATGATGTTCACAGGTCCCCCTGATGTTGAGGCACTGCATGCGAACCGGGATATTCAAGGATTGCTTGAAGCGCTGCGGTATGGAGGTGATCCTGCCGTGCCGCGCAGCGCGGCGGACGCCCTTCTTTCCATCGGTGTCATTCCTACATTGACCTTTTTACTCGATGATGTTCCCCCTGCCCTGGCGCATGCGCTTACGGCAGCTGATACGCGCCTTTTGTTGGCTGGGCTGGAGCGGGTGGAAGTTGGTATGCGCCTCAAGCTGCTGCGGGCGCTGGTGCGTACCGGTGATGAGCGTGTAGCTGCCGTGCTTCATGCCTGTCTGAAGGATGAGTCGAACGCAGTTCGGAAGCATGCGGCACTGCATTTACGTGTGCTGCATAATGCGGACTCGGCTTATGCTCTGGCCGATGCGCTGAACGACGACCCACAGGTGTGCTGGCACACGGTTACCAGCCTGCGCGGACTCTGTCACTACCAGGAGTGCATCCAGTTCCAGCGCATCTTTCAGCGTAGCGAGGCTCCCCGGCTCCGGGCGACGGCTGCGCGTGCACTGGGCGCAATTGGCGATGACGCCTGTGTTCAGGTGCTGCTGGAAGGGTTGGAAACAGCGGGTGAGGGGCTGAGGCGTACAATCCTGATTTGGATTGGACGGTCCGGCAATCGTATCGCGGCGGGTCCGGTGCTGCATGTGCTCAATCAGGCGATTCTCTACCGTGATATCGAGACCATGGTTGAGGCAATCTTTGCCATTGGCAGACTGAGGGATCCGAGGCCGCTCGATTCCATTATCGCACTGCGAACGTCCGAGCATTTGCGGGTGCGAATGGCGGCTGAAGGTGCTTTGCGGGCAATCTGTGGATGGCGTTTTCCCGGCTAGCTGATGTGAGGGAGAGTTACCTCGTTTTCCCCACAGCATCATCCATATCAGGTATCGACAAGGTCGGACTATCAAAGCGATGATCTCACCTTACATTGTGAACGGATGTTTGTGGTGGTGTACATGTTACCAGGCAGTAACCATCAACGCACCGGGGTAGGTAGAGCATCGAGATTCTGGAAGTCGCTCCGCTTCATCCTTCCTCTTTTATCGCTTGAAATAGGCAACACTCTGGTCTGAGCTCTTCTCGTTGGATTGATGATCCAATGTCCCGGAAAGCCGGGCGCGTGTCGTGAAGGAGGGATGTTGTTATCAGCACTCCGATGGGAGGATGTGTTCTCTCCCAAGGGAGGCATGGGCATGAGGTGAATATCCTTTTCGTGTACCATTCCGATGATCTAACTCTCAGGGTGTGGCATGCCCCACAAGCTCGCTGTCGCCGGAAGTCTGCTCGCGGCGTATCTCAGGGTTGCCGTAGTAGTCGAGGCGGCTTCCTCCGCTGAGATCGACGCGGAGTTCATCGGTCACCGCAAGGGAACTGCGACCTCCACCGCTGATACGTACATCCGCAGAAGTAGTCTGGAGATAGCGAGCATTCAGCTCACTGCCGCCGGAGAGATCGGCTTCAAGCTCTTCCGTCAAGCCATACAGCGCCAGCCCGCCGCCGCCACTCTTGGAAATCGTCAGTTGACCCACCTGCAGTTCGCGCAGGTCCAGGTCTCCCCCTCCAGTGGATTCGATGATGACATCAGCAGCGATCAAGCCCTGCAAGTAGGCTCCACTTCCACCGGAAAGGTTGAGCGAAAACTGATTTGTACTCACCCCGGCAACACTTACTCCTCCCCCGCCGGAGACTTCAACGCCGGTCAATTCAGGCAAGGTGACGAAGATCTGCATCGGGTAGTTTTCCTCTATATCAAGGATGCCGATGCTGGTGCCAAAGTCGACAACGAGGGCATTCCCTCGCGTGCGAACTTCCATCGCTGCAAGGATGTTATCTTCTGCGACGATGCGCACGGTTTCGGGCGAACCCGTTTCGATAAATAGATCCATCCCACAGCAAACGTCAATGGATTCGAACCCTTTCAGGTCAAACAGCTGCTCGTTAACAACCCCGGATCCAGTGAGTGTGGAGCCGGTGCATCCCGTCAGTATAAGCCCAAGTATCCATACGATTGCTGCCTTCTTATTCACGCTACCCTCCCTGAATGAGTACAGCTCCGTTGGCGGACGCAGTTGATTTGTGCGAAGATGACCCTGTTCTCATCGCATGTCGCTATAAAATGGTGTGTTCCATTCTCTATTCTAGCTTTTATTGCGTAATATTTCAGGGGCCTCGAAGGGTAATAAAAGGGACACGCGTTGTTTGAGAGCGCATGTTGAGGAAGGGGAAATCCCTTCCATTCCAGGGTTTATCCGTCGAGGATCGGGCTCGTTTCGGCGCGCTCGGCTTGGCGGTGTTGTGCCTTTTGTATGTTTCTTGGTCCTTTCGCTATCGCGGGATATTTGAGTACAGCGGTATTGATTTCAGGACCGTGTACGCATTCAGCATGATTTGGGTCGAGCGGGGTGTCGCCGCCATGTCCGACTTGCCAATCCAGGTACTTGATCAACGCGACCTCGTAGAGGTGACTTCCTTTGGTGCTGCAAGGATGCCATTCCTGCCAGTCCCAATGCCGTCCTTGCCCGTGTTCGTGATGGCTCTGATCCGTGGCTATGTTGTTGTGCTGATTTCCATGCTGGTTGGTGCGGGGAGCGGGCATATTGTCGTGGCCATGATCGAATTCCTTCTCATCTATTCTTGCTTGTTTACACTGTGCGCCTCATACTTTGCATGAAAAATGCTATCTGATGCTTCACGGCCATGGCCCTCCAAGTTGTGGGCGTTACAGGTTCCAGCACCCCGGCTCAGACGTAAGGGTTGACAAGGTTCGTTCCTCTAAGGAGAATGACCCTCAAAAAGCTCGTTATGGACGCCGTCGTCAAGTGCGGTGTGGATCCGCTTATCACGAATGAAGAAGACGTTTACAGCAAGCTCAACATGCAGGCACGCATCTCCCGATAATCACTCCGTATGGTTTAAGGAAAGAGTCAAGGGGTATGGATATCTCGATCGAACTTCATAACGACCTTTTGGTCTGGCAGAAAGCCGAGATCACCGGGCACCATATTTACAGCAGGCTGGCATCCATGGTTGGCAATGAGGCCAACCGCAAGGTGATTGAACGCATTGCGCAGGATGAGCTGGGTCACTATGACGTGTTCCGGTCCTTCACCGAAAAGGATGTTGAGCCCGACCGGTTCAAGATCCTCCTCTTCCCATGGATCGCCAGGTTGTTCGGGTTGACATTTGGGATCAAGCTCATGGAGCGCTCCGAGGATGCGGCTCAAGCGGCATACGCAGGATTGATAAAAGACATCCCTCAGCTGGAAGATGTCCTCAAAGATGAAGAGGAGCATGAAACGGATCTCATCGACATGCTGGATGAGCCGCTCTTACGCTACATTGGTTCCGTTGTGCTGGGTCTCAACGATGCACTGGTCGAACTTACCGGCGCGCTAGCAGGTCTTTCCCTTGCCTTTCAAAATACCAACCTGATTGCACTTTCCGGATTAATTACAGGCATATCCGCGTCACTGTCGATGGCTGCGTCGGAATACCTGTCCCAACGAGCGGAGGGTAAGGGAAGTGATGCCCTCCGGTCTGCTGTTTACACAGGCATTGCGTATATCTTCACCGTAGCCGTGCTTGTGCTCCCCTACCTGCTATTTTCCAATTACCTCATTTGTCTGGTGGTGACCTTGACCGCCGCGATAGTTGTGATTGCGGTCTTCAACTACTATCTGGCTGTCGCTCGTGATCTGGACTTCCGCCGTCGGTTCGTGGAGATGACGCTCATCAGCCTGGGGGTGGCAGCGCTATCTTTTGGGATCGGTTATCTCATCCGAGCTTGGATCGGGATTGATATCTAAGGCGGAGACTTGATAGCGCGCACATCTATCCTCGAGGAAGGGCGGTCGGAGGCTGTTGTATGCTGCCGATAAGCAAGATGGTGCGTTTTTTTGAAACGGTTGATGAGGAATGGACCAGTCCTGTCGCCGATACGATTGCCAAATGCTGGGATGGTCATACGGGTTTGGTCCGCTGCATCCGCGCCAGCGCAAATTATGTCTTTCATGTGCAAGGCGAGGAGACCAGTGCCATTCTGCGTTTCAATCATACGGATGAGCGCAAGCTGAAGTTTATCGAAGCTGAGATTGACGTCCTGCGCTGCCTTCTAGATAGGGGCTACCCGGTAAATCAGCCGATACCCTCGCGGGCAAATCGCTGGGTTGAGACCGTGGAGACGGAGCTGGGCAGCTTCCATGCTGTCATGTTCACAAAGCTACCTGGCGATCACATCGAACTCGGAGAGATGACGGAAGCGCAGCTTCTTCGCTGGGGGAAGGCGCTGGGGGAATTGCACTGCGCCGCACAGGGATGTCCGCTGGACGGGCGTCCAAGCCTGATTGAATGTTTATCCGGTGTGCGTAGCAACCTGGGGGATACGACGCCGCAACTGCTTGGGCGACTGGATAAGCTTCTCAGGCAAATGGAGACGCTTCCTCCAGCAGAAGGGACCTGCGGGTTGATCCATTATGACTTCGAACTGGACAATCTGTGTTGGTGCGGCGGACGACCTGCGGCATTAGACTTCGATGACTGTTGCACAGGAAAGTTCGTCGCCGATATTGCTTATGCCCTGCGTGATCTCTCAGATGATCGCCTGGGCACGCCGCAACCTGACGATCCCCGTTTTGACAGCTTTATGAAGGGCTACCGGACGGCACGGTCTCTCCCTGATTCCGAATTGGAACTGCTCCCCTTTTTCAGCCGGATCCATCACATGCTCTCCTATGTCAGGCTCACAACGAGTCTTGACGGGGCGCCACCGGATGGCGAGCCTGAATGGGCGTCTTCGCTACGCCGTCGGCTTGCAGCGAAGCGAGATGAGTTGTACACATTGTTGTCGACCTGATACCAAACGACTGGATGAACGCTTCTCTTGTGGTTTGGCTTATGGCTCGCATGTGGGAGAGAGACGGTAGAATGCCCAAACATGGGCATGGAAGGCGCCAACGGTGCAGAAAAGAAGGAAGGTTCGAATGACATTTGATACCACGACGCTTCTTCTGGGTAGCGTGTGTTTCCTGCTGCTCATCGTTGCCTTGCTGCGCGAGCGCGAGCTACCGCTCGCCGGCCTGGAAGCTGGGGCTCTTACTCTCTACCGAAACCTCCCTATCATTCTGATCGGTTTTGCCATCGCGGGGTTGATACAAGTGTTGGTCCCGAAAGCGTTTGTGGCCTCCTGGCTCGGTGCTGAATCGGGGTGGAAGGGCATTCTTCTTGCTAGCGCAGCGGGTGGATTGATCCCCGGCCCGCCTTACGCAGTTTTCCCGTTGGTCGGTGGATTCTATCAGGCAGGCCTTGGGCTAGGTCCGGTGGTAAGCTTCCTCTCGGCCTGGGCGTTGTGGTCTGTGACGCGGCTCCCCCTAGAGATGGCGCTGGTCGATATCAAGGTGAGCTTAATCCGTTATGCGATTACCTTCGTTGTCCCGCCGCTGGCTGGTTTCCTGGCTGGCTATCTGGCGAGGTTCGTTTGAATGGATAGTCATCTTTTCCCGGCGCGGGTGCTGTGGCCTCTCATCGTTCTTCTCACGAGCATACTTCATGCATGTGGTGCACCAGCATCTCGTCTTTCGCAGGACGCAACGGATCCCGTGCAGCATTTCGCGGATGTTGTCTCTGTGACAGTAACAGGTGCTGTCGGCGCGTATTCGTTTTCTGTTGGTGTAGCCAGCCCGGATACCGGCTGCGAGGAATACGCCGATTGGTGGGAGGTGCTCAGTGAGGATGGCCGGCAGCTGTATCGCAGGGCGCTCACACACAGTCACGTTGATGAGCAGCCATTCGTCCGCTCGGGCGGTCCAATTCCCGTTGATGCCGATGAGAAGGTGATTATGCGCGCACACATGTCCGTCGCCGGGTATGGTGGAGGGGTATTCCTGGGCAGTGTGGGAGGGGGCTTTGAAGCCATTGATCTGGTGGATTCATTCGCGCCAGAGATAGAATGTCAAACTCCACTTCTCGATGGCTGTGCTTTCTAACATGCCTGTACACGGGGCGGGTCCAAGCTGATGACACGCTATACAGACCGGGGCTACCTGCAGGGCACACAATACCAGGACGAATCGAATCTGGAAGCGCGCGCATCCATCCACCAGAGCTACAGCATCCACCCGCAATCCTATGAAGACTGGCTCTACGAGCATATCAACCTTCCTCCAAATGGCAATGTATTGGATCTGGGGTGTGGGCCCGGGACGATGTGGAACCAGGCTGGCAAGAGGCTTCAGCATGATATCCATCTCATCATGGCTGATTTCTCGCCCGGCATGATCTTCACCGCACGCAGGCGACTACAAGTTGAGAATCGCTGCTCATACTACCTCGCCGATGCGGTCAGGCTTCCGTACGCGGATGATTGTCTGGACATCGTTATCGCCAACTTCATCCTCCACCATGTGGCTGATGTGCGGCGTGCGCTCCAAGGCATTCGCAGGGTGTAAAAACCGGGTGGGAGGTTCTACGCGGTCACTCACGGTCCACGTCACATGCGACGGGTTCGTGAGATTATTGCGGCTCTGGACCCTGACGCGGATCTTGTTTTTCGCGGGGCAGGCTTTGATCTTGAAAATGGGACGGAAAAACGTGAGCAGCTCTTTGGACAGGTTGAGCGGCATGTGCGGGAGGATGCTCTGCTGGTTGCCCATGTGGAGTCACTGGTGGATACCATCCTTTCCACCGGACAATCACCGTACCTGAAGGATCACACAGACCTCCTCGCAACATACCTGCAAGCGCTCATCGCTGCCGAAGGCGCGATCCATATCGAGAAGGAGATCGGGTTGTTCAGGTCGGCTTGATGATGGGAGGATGGCATGCCTTATGACGAAGTACTGGAAGCGCGCGTTCGAGCGATCCTGCCTTCCGGAATAAACATAAGTGGAAAGAAGATGTTCGGCGGTGTGGGTTTCATGCTGGATGGCCATATGGCCTGTGGTGTGATAGGGGATTCCCTCATCGTCCGCGTCGGTCCGGAAAGGTACGAGCGTGCATTGCGGGAGCAGCATGTAAAGGAATTTGATATGTCCGGTCGCCCCATGCGCGGCTGGGTTGAGGTGAAAGCGGTCGGAATCCAGGAAGAGAATCAGCTCAGATACTGGACGATGCAGGGGATTGATTATGCTGGTACCCTCGCACCAAAATAGCTCGATGTTTCGGAGGTCGTTTCGCGCTATCCGAGAAGCTTTTGTTTCTTCGAGACGGCTTGTAAGGCACATGGAAGATCTGAGTTTCGCCCGGATGGCGGGGAGGACGAGAGATCGTTGGCGCTGCCTCCTTGCCTGGAAGGAGGGTATATGCATGTCGTAATACTCACCTACGGCTCGCGCGGTGATGTGGAACCGTTCCTGTCGCTGGCGCAGGGACTTCAGCGGAGTGGACATCACGCACGTGTCGCCGGACCGGTGGTCTTTGCAAAACTGGCTGAAGAGCGCGGCGTCGAGTTTGTACCCTTGCCGGGCGATCCTGATTCGCTGGTTGCCGATCTTGTTCGCAGGGCGGGTCACAATCCGGCTCGCATGGTGAGGGTGATGAGCCGGTATGTGCTTCCCCTTGCCATGGATGTCATGCGGGCGATTGAGCCTGCATGCGATGGCGCTGATGTTGTTGTGCATTCCTTTCTCTTCACAAATGGGGGACATGATGTTGCGGTAAGAAAAGGCATCCCCGATGTATCAGCCCAGATGTTTCCTGTTTTCACACCGACAGCAGCTTTTCCCGGGGTTGTCGCACCAGACCTACCCTTCGGAGACGGGTATCGACGCCTCACACATCGTCTCATTCAGGGTGCATTCTGGCATGGCAGTCGGCTGCTTTATGGGCGAATCCAGAAGGAGCATCCAGATGAGCCCCCGCTGACGGGTTGGCCGATAGGTGGGCATTTATCGCCGCCGGTGCCCGTGCTGTATGCGTACAGCAAGCACATTCTTCCCCGTCCTGAAGACTGGCCTGATTGGGCGCATGTCACCGGTTACTGGTTCCCGGAGTTGCGCGATGACGATCAGGCGACGGAGGGGCTTGTGCGCTTTTTGGCATCTGGCCCTCCCCCTGTCTACCTTGGCTTCGGGAGTGTCATCAGCGGCGATCCTGCCCGCCTGGCACAGATTGCTGTGCGCGCGCTGGATCAGTGCGGGCGTCGGGGCGTCATTGTAACGGGGAGCGGCGGTTTGCGATTGGGGGATGTTCCCCCTCACGTTTACCCTGTCGAGCAAGTACGCCACGATTGGCTCTTTCCGCGCGTCGCTGCTGCGGTTCATCATGGTGGAGCTGGAACAACTGGCGCAAGCTTACGCGCAGGGCTTCCAACCCTCATCGTTCCCTTTACAACAGATCAGCCCTTCTGGGGAAGACAGGTTCATCGAAGAGGAGCGGGCCCCGCCCCGATTAAACCGCGCCGCTTGACGCCGGCCCGACTTGCTGAGGCGATTGAAGAACTGTTCACCAATGAACGCATGCGCACTTCCGCAGCAGCGATCGGTGAAGGCATACGCGGCGAGAGTGGGGTGGCAAACGCCATTACCGTGATCGAACGCGCGGTTGCTCGAAATCATTGAAGCGATAGATGGTCCGTCGGTGGCATACATCCCATTTCGGCAGACGGTTGATGCCCCACCCCTTTCCCGCGTTGGGGTACACTTGCTTGACATCCAACGCAAGGAGCTGGCATGCATCGAGGATCCCACCAACCCATCATCATCTTTTTCCTAATGACCTATTTCCTCAGCTGGGTGATCTGGCTCCCCATGGCGTTCTCCGGAAAGAGTTCGGAGCTGTTGCGTATATTGGGTACCTTTGGCCCGACTCTGGCGGGCCTCTTGTTAACAGCCTGGATGAGTGGCATAAGCGGGCTCCGCAGCCTGGGGCATCAGGTGCTGCGCTGGAGGCTCTCATGGCGCTGGTATGCTGTAGCACTGGTGCTTCCTCCCGTTCTGGTGCTCGCAGCTGTGTGGCTCGCGATTTGGACAGGTATGTCCAATCCGACCTTCAATGATCCAGGGCAGCTGTACCTTGTTGTCCCTGCTTTTCTGTATGTGCTTTTTACAAGCGTGCTTGGAGAGGAAATCGGATGGAGGGGGTTTGCACTCCCGCGTCTCCAAGCCCACTTCGGGGCGTTGCTGGGAAGCATTATGCTTGGCGTTCTGTGGGCGTTCTGGCATGGTCCCCTCTTTCTGATGGCAGACAACTTCCACGCTACCATTCCCTTTGCCCTCTTCCTTATTCAGAGCGTTGCCCTCGCAGTGGTTATGACCTGGTTATTCAACAGTACAGGGAAGAGCCTGCTGATAGTGCATTTGTTCCACGCAGCCTGTAACACCGCGATTGGCGTCCTACCGGTCCTTCCCATGGATACAGGAGGTGATCTGCGCGCGCTGTGGATTGCTGTGCTGCTGCTGTTGGTCGTGACAGGATGGATTATCGTACACTGCGATCCGCACTCGCTGACCGGCCCGCGCGGGAATCCATCACTGTCATCAGCTGAACGACAACATTGATATTCGCCATTCTGGAGGAACCATGTTCTATCTATCGATCGGAATCGCGGTCACGGCCAGCGTTCTGTACCACGTTTTCACAAAAGCCATCGCGCCCGGCGCACACCCCATCGTCAGTGTACTGGTCACTTACGTGAGCGCTTTCTTGCTTTCTTTGCCGCTTTTTTCCGTATTTCCATTGGAAGATCGACTTCCTCAAGCGTTGGAGAAGATCAACTGGGCGAGCTATGCGCTCGCACTGGCAATCGTGGGACTGGAGGTGGGATTTCTTCTTGCGTACCGTGCAGGATGGAATATCAGCGTGGCGGGGATTGCGGCCAACGTTGCGGCAGCCCTGATCCTGATTCCTGTCGGGATGCTGTTCTTTTCCGAGCGGCCAAGCTTGATCAATATCCTCGGTGTGCTGGTTTGCATTCTCGGTCTGGTGATGGTGAACCATACATCGTGAAGGCTTTGTGCGTCTAAGGATGTATCTGATTACACAGCATAGGCGCGTGCTTGCGAAGATAAAGCTGCGACTTGTTGTGGTCCTTGCAGAACGGCTATCATGTCGGAGTGCTCGCGAGAAAGTTGATCGTAACATCAACGCGGCTGCTCGCGTCGAATCCGATAGAATATGTAGTACGAATATGTTGGGTGAGCGGGGGTGATGATGTCGAAGCGAAATGAACTTTTTGAAGAATTGCAGTCGGTTTTTTCAGGACGGGGAGCACGCATCCTTGACTCACTTCTCCCCGTCCTTGTTTTTCTTCTATTAAATACCCTGTTGAGCCTGCAAATCGCGCTTGTGAGCTCGATGGTTGTTGCCGTTGTGATCGCAGTCGCTCGGCTGATCCGAAGGCAAAGCTTGCTTTACGCGCTAGGTGGTCTTGGCGCTGTGGGGCTAGCGGCGGCGCTCGTATTTGTGACCAATTCGGCAGCTGGTTTCTTCCTGCCAACGCTCATCAGCGGAGGCGTCACGATTGTGCTTTGTGTCGTCAGCGTTCTTTTCAGGAAACCGCTTGTGGCCTGGACAAGTTACCTCACGCGGCGCTGGCCGCTGGAGTGGTACTGGCATCCGCGTGTGCGCCCTGCCTACAGCGAAGTGACACTGGCCTGGGGTGTCTTCTTTGGGCTGCGACTTGTTTTGCAATATGCTGTGCTGCAGCGTGCCTCCCCAGCGCTTCTGGGCATCACGCAGCTTCTGACGGGCTGGCCATTCACCATTGCGCTTCTCATCGCCAGTTACCTGTATGGATTATGGCGTTTGCAGAAACTGCGCGGCCCCAGTGTTGAGGAATTTATCGCCGGTACTGAAGCTCCCTGGGAAGGGCAGCGGCGCGGCTTTTAACGCCTGGTTCTCATGAAAGCCTTACACATCTATCAAAACCGCTTTATCGTGGTTTGCTGTCTCGCAGAGGCATGCTTGCGATTGGAGAGATGTGTGGCATTTCTAAAGGGTTACCACCTACGGTTCTCTCATAGGTACACACTTAGACCTGGATTGGGTAAACGATTGCTCCAAGCAGCCAGCCTGGTTTCATCCCTTGGTGAAGGGAGGCCCAGAAAAAGAGATCTTCGAGGGATCGTGCTGCCTCACTGTCGGATCACGTGGCTGTATGATTTCCGGGCATCTCTCCACTCAAGCTTCCCCTTCTGATGCTAGGTGGGATTGGTTGGTGAATGAGAACGGAGCTGATACTATTCATGAAGTGGCGCGGATCCTGTTTCCTCATCAAAGGACAGGCTCGATTCCCCTGTGACGATGTGGATCCTGAAGGAGCGACCCATACATTCGATTCCCAAGACGTTTTGGGGATGGCCGTCTGTTGCGACAGCTTGGTGTCAGGTGTGTTCGTCGATAAAGCCATATTCCCTTCTTGCCGAGTCCTACATCAGAGGTAGATGGGTTCAATGAGAGGGACGAAACCCGAGATCAGATGGAAGGCTGAGGCTGCGTTCTTTCTTTCAGCCGTCTTCTTTGTGGCAGTTGCTGCGGTGATTGTCTTTCGTCGCCTCCCCATCGAGGGAACGTCTCTAGGACTGGATTGGAAGACCATTTGGGACGGTATTGGCAGAGGGGATGTTGTTTATGGACCACAATCGGATCAAATCGGCGGCATGTACACGCCGCCCTGGGGCATCCTGATCCTTTTCCCCCTTAGCCTGCTCCCATTCCGTGATAGTTGGGCGTTGATCAGTCTTTTCACGATTCTCACCCTCATTTTTTTGGTGCCAAGGAGGGATAATGGCAGGCTCGATGGTGTGGGTATTCTGCTGCTTGCGTGCTCCTTCCCTGCGCTGCGCACATTGGCTGACGGGAACCTGGAGGCCTTTGTGCTGGCTGGTTCAGCGCTCCTGCTGAGGGGAATGGAGCGACGTTCACCGTTGCTCGCAGCGGCAGGTTTCATGCTCGCTACGGTTAAGTTCCAAGTTATCTGGCTGGCGATCATCTTCCTGCCATGGAAACTATGGCAGCGATTTAACTGGGGTGAAATAGTCACGTTTGTTGGGTCTGCTGTCTTCATGGTTGCCATCTCGATGTTGCTCTGGGGACGGGATTGGTTGCTCTCTCTATTCGGAGGTGCCATTCCCTGGGAACAAGGGATGGTAGAGCTCGCTGCAGGGATGGGCAGAGGAGGGGTGATCGATATTACCCTGCGATCTACCTTGCAGAGGATCGACTTCCCACCCGTTTTGATCACCTGTGTTTGGTTGATCTTGGTTGGGGCAGTCATCTACGTGAGCGTCCGAAAGCAAAGGTTGATGATGATGTCGCTTTTTCCTGGGTTTGCTTTCTTGCTTACGAGTTCCATTCTCCTTGCACCGTATGTTTCCGGAGATAGTTTTCTCTGCATCTACGCATTGGCGATCCTTCCCTTGATTCGAGAGAATCGAACGATCGGGGTAATCCTGCTCCTGGCTGTAAACTTGCTCTTTTTCGTTCCCCGGTCTCTCCTGTTCTCCTATCAATCCACGTACCTCACTTTCCTGAGTCTGATCGTCTGGTTTTTCCTTGTCGTACAAATTATGCGCAAAGAGGCGGAGCCCTTGGAAGCACCGGCGGCCACGGATCGGGAGCGAGGAGTTTGATCCTTCTTGCCCGGATACATTCCTCAAGAGCGTTGGCGAGTGTTCCTTAAACCATCTGTGCACAAAGCCAACTGCACGAGCAGAGGGGTTTTCATAGGGGGATGCACGTTGGACATGATTCTGGATTCGTGTCATGCAATCAGGTGGCTACCTTCCATTGCCCCGTTGGTCCCTAGCTCCTCGATAGAAGCGTTTCCCTTGAGCCCCCTGCTGAGTCCAAGATGGTGATCCCTGTGTGGTGATACGCGCCGAATTCGCTGTACATTTCGCCGAGTGACTCTCTCTACGAGTGCTGGGCGCAGGTTCTTGCCCTCGAGCGAGTGGGTGTATTGTTGGCTGGACGACATGCCGTTTACTGTTGCGGGGGGACAAAGGAACTGGATGGATGGGATTCTGGTTATCGCCCATGCGGGGAAAACAGGTGAAAGTTCTCCTTAGGAAGGATAGGCGCTGCACTCTCGATGGGGTGTGTGACTTGGATAACTCCCCCCATCTCGAGGTCTTGTGGTACGTTGTAGTGGACGGAAGAACCACACACGAAAGGAGTAATGCCATGAAAAACAACATGGGAAACCTGGATCGGATTATCCGAACGCTGCTGGCAGTTCTGGTGCTGGTCCTTTATCTAACGAATGTGATCAGCGGAACCGTCGCGATTATCCTGGGCATCATTGCGGTAGTCTTTCTTGCAACGAGCGTGATCGGCTTTTGCCCCTTGTACGTGCCGTTCCGGTTGTCAACGAAGAAGGAGTAAGCGCTTCAGTCCTGCGCAGGAACTCAGTCGTGAGAGCGCTGTGACGCTCTCACGGTGTTTTTTCAACCGGGGTTGACCTTTCTCATTCCATAACACAACACCCACGACTTATCTCATGGGTGAAGGAGAACCGATATGTTGAAGAATACATCCGCACGTGCGATTGTGCTTCTCTTGCTTACCTCGCTTCTGTTGGTCTCGTGTGATGCTGCCGATACCCCTCCGGAGACGACGGTGTCCGGCGAGGCGGGGTCGTTGGTTGATGCTGAAACAGGCGATGAGTCTACAGGCGTAGATGGAGATGGCGTGGTTGCAGACGAAGGTGGGGCCGATACTGGAGCGGTCCAGTCGGAAGCTGCTGGCCTGTGCAGTCACCCTTTCTATCCCATTCGGTCCGATCGTGTTTGGCGGTATATGCTGACCGGGGGAGGCGGGGATCCAATCGAATACTCAATCACATTCTCGGATATTGACGCTGACTCATTCACCGCCGTGCAGCGATTTGATGACGAACTGACCACAGAGGCACGCTGGGAGTGCACCGAGGAAGGCCTCATCTCCGCACAATACATCAATCTGTTTCTCGCAGATGCGCCTGATATGGAATTTGAAACCCTGTCTGTGGATGGCGTGGTCCTTCCACCGGCGGAGGAATGGGTGGTCGGGAACACCTGGCCGAACGAGTTTATGATTAGCTTCGCCATCGATGTGGAGGGAATGGCGATCAGCTCGGAATTCGATGTCGCCATGCTGAATGAAATCACGGCGATTGAAACGGTGACGGTGCCTGCGGGGACCTTCGACAATGCCGTGCGGGTTGATTCCACGACCAGCGTCTCCGTCATGGGTACGCTCACAGAAACCACCCTTACGAGCTGGTACGTTGAGGGCGTTGGCCTCATCCGTAATGCGTCCGTTGAAGAGGGTGAGAGCTTCGTTATGGAGCTGGTTGCGTTGGAGTAGCAAATCGTAGGCAGTGGACCGACAAAGCAGAGCCCTGCTTCTGGCAGGGCTCTTTTTTTTATTGATATCAATCTTCCTGCGACGGATCACATACACCGTATTTCGTGAGCCAGTATGGCGATGGAGATGGTCGGGTGACTGGTTCATGGGATTGTTGTGGAATGCCCGTCTCGAGAGATACAAATCAAAACGGACGCCATCGCGCCTGGCGTCCGTGGATAGGTTATGTAAGCGTTTGATTAGCGGTGACGATGGCGGGATCGACTGTGATGATGTCGCGAAGAAGTTTTCCCATTTCTACCGTGCTTTGAAAACTCCCCGCCTTTTTTACCCTTGTATTTCGTCCCATTGGATGCGGGCGTCGGCCTGTTCGTTGCTGTCCGCGCGACAGCGTTTATCGTTCTCCGCTCGATGGAATAACCGAGGACATTCTCAATCCTTCTAACCATGCCTTGATCTTCCGGAGTCGAAAAGGTGAAGGCCTCCCCGCTTTCTTCTGCCCGCCCCGTACGTCCGATGCGGTGGGTGTACGCATCAACAGTGTCCGGCATGTCATAGTTAATGACATGCGTGATGTCTTCGACATCAATCCCGCGTGAAGCAATATCTGTCGCTACAAGGATGTCGAATTTTCCCCTGCGAAAACCATCAATCGCCTGCTGACGAGCGTTCTGCGACATATTCCCTTGTAGCGCAGTTGCATTGAAACCGCTCTTCCCGAGATCGCGGGAGAGGTAACGCGCGCGCCGTTTTGTTCTGGTAAAGACCAGGACACGCCCTGTTCTCGTTCCATGCAGGACGTTCATCAGCAACCCTTTCTTCTTATCATGAGTGACGGAATAAAGGGAATGAGAAACGGTTTTCGCCGGAGCGATGATCCCGATCTGAACCCTGGCCGGATTCCTGAGGATGCGTTTGGATAACGCAAGGATGTCGTCCGGCATGGTTGCGGAAAAGAAGAGAGTCTGGCGCTTCTGAGGTACAAGTTTGATGATACGGCGGATATCGGGCAAGAAGCCCATGTCGCACATGCGATCAGCCTCGTCAAGGACCAGCACCTCAACATGCGAGAGGTCAATCTTCCCCTCGCCAGCGATATCGAGAAGACGCCCTGGGCAAGCGACGACGATGTCAACCCCGCGGCGAAGTCGATCGATTTGCTTGTTCTTACTCACGCCTCCGTAAACCGTCATGCTGTGAACAGGCATGTTCTTCCCCAATTGACGGATGGCCTGGTGGGTTTGCTGTGCCAACTCGCGTGTTGGGGCAAGGATGAGCGTGCGCACCTTGCGGCGTGGGCCATGGGAAAGATGCTGCAGGATGGGAAGCACAAATGCGGCGGTCTTCCCGGTGCCTGTCTGTGCAATGCCAAGAACATCGCGGCCTTCAAGCACGAGAGGGATGGCTTTCTTTTGAATCGGTGTGGGTGTTTGATACCCCATGGATTGGATGCCCGCTTGGATGCGCGCATCGAGTGAGAATGATTTAAACGACACAGGATGCTCCCTGGCTTCAATGAGCCAAGTCGCACCCTCAGCCATTAAAACACGATCGTAGCAGTTCAAAGTAACCGCAACGTTTGAAAATGAAAACTGCGGGCTGGATGCCCGCAGACAACAAACCTCAGTATACCAGCTATTGCCAATTGTGGGGAAGGCTGCAAACGCGCCCGGTAGGTGACCGTATGGTGAGTTTGGATGAAGTGATACAATTTACCGCATGAGCGCAATAGGACGTGCTGACCTCAAGCGCGGCATGAGGGTATCGATTGTTACGAAGGCCGATCAACGCACCGGCACTCGCAGTGAAGGTGTGCTCCAGGATATTCTCACACGCTCGTCCACTCACCCGCATGGAATCAAAGTCCGGTTGGTCTCTGGTGCTGTCGGGCGCGTGAAATCCATCCTGCCTGATTAACGCTGTTCATAGCTGTGCTTCAAACAAGCCTTGTTGGACTGCGTGCCCCAATCGATGATTGGTGCACCCTCCCGGAATAGGTGCCGCTGCTATAGTTGAAAGTGTTCATCGTATCTGAGACAATAGGTGCACAGGTGACGGCCACATTTTCCAACCTCATAAGCCCTTACATCCCGGCCCGGAATGGAGAATCTGGCCACTTTCGGGAGGTGTGGGATGTCCCCAGTTGTCAAACGTAGGTCCCGGGTCAGGCGCCCCGATTGGTTCAACGCGCTGAAACCCTTTGCTCAAGCTGATACTTCTGAAGCACTAGGCCAGCTGAGTATCACCCTCGTTCCTTACCTGCTGCTCTGGGCCGGGATGCTCTACTTGCTCGATCAAAATGTTGCCTTTGTCTATATATTCCCTCTCATCCTGCTTGCGTCGGGTTTCCTGGTGCGGACATTCATTATCTTCCACGATTGCACACATGGCTCATTTTTCAAGGACCAGCGGGCCAACCGGATAGTGGGTTATCTCACAGGCATCCTCACCTTCACGCCGTTTGATCAATGGCAGCACTCGCACGATACGCATCATGCCACCGTGGCAGACCTGGACCGGCGCGGCACAGGGGATGTGTGGACGATGACGGTGGAAGAATATCAAAAGGCGTCCGCGCGCACCCGCTTCGCTTACCGTCTTGTTCGCACACCCTTTTTCACGTTCCTCGTAGGTGCCCCGCTCATGTTTCTTTTCGTGCAGCGCATAGCTGCCAAGGATGCGAGTCCGAGAGAGCGATGGAGCGTCATCATCACGAACGCCGCCCTGGGCGCCATCTGCATTCTTGCAGCTCTGACGATTGGGCTGCGACAGTATCTTCTCATCCAACTGCCCGTGCTGTACCTTGCAGCTGCGATGGGCGTGTGGTTGTTCTATGTTCAGCATCAATTTGAAGGCGTGTACTGGGCGCGTCACGATGCGTGGGATCCGATGCGCGCATCGCTAGAAGGTAGTTCCTTCTACGATCTACCGCCACTTCTTCGCTGGTTCACGGGCAACATCGGCTACCATCATCTTCATCATGTGCAGCCGCGCATTCCCATGTATCACCTTGAGCAAGCCTACGCGGCGGTTCCTGCTGTGCATGTCGGTCAGCCTCTACACCTCCGCAGTAGTCTTCAATCCCTTCGCATGAACCTCTACGATGAAGATAAGGGGCAACTGGTCGCGTTTCGTGAGGTTTGATTGAAAGTAGGAGAAGGGTTCCACTTGTCCTTTCGTCAGGTTGTGGCAATATAGACGCATGCGTCGGTGGTTGGTCATTCACATCCCCATAGCACTCGTGATGCTTTTCCTGCTCGGATTCCGTGATCAGGTTCCCTTCCTGCAGCCCGAGCCTACAGCAACTCCTGTTC
>Ga0272443_10001371_pt1 | contig 36021 bp, 33 predicted proteins | sample SSMAcet12_FD_193581 | JGI IMG/M metagenome (GOLD analysis project Ga0272443, IMG submission 193581) | Marine sediment archaeal communities from Little Sippewissett salt marsh, Falmouth, MA, United States - SSM-Acet-12 | ecosystem: Environmental > Aquatic > Marine > Wetlands > Sediment ... | reverse complement strand
AATTGGGCCGCTAAACCGCTATCAAGTGAATTATTTTAAAGAGGCGCTCGCCCTGCCGAACGTCGGTTCGTGGGAATCTGGGCAACGAAGACTCGAAGATTTCTGAAATCCGGGAAACCGAGCGTGCGACCCGCCCCCCCCTAAAGGGTGGGGCGGGTCGCACGCAATTTGATCTCAACTTATTGTACATGAACTACCGACTTTTAAGAAGTTTTTGAAAATAGTTGTAGCCGCTGACAACACTTGACAGGGTGACGACCGGAAAAGCCGATCCGCAACAACAAATCAAATTAAACTGTATTAACTCCAACTTAGTTATTCAGCCAACTTTAAATATGACCTTTTTAGGACGGATCTTAGGTGAATGTGCTTGGGAATCATAGAAGACGCCAACAACGGGAAAATCACTCGCGAAATGGAGATCGTCGCCAAGGAAGAGGGCGTAACTCCTGATTTCATCCGGCGAGGAATCGTCAGTGGCAAGATCGTTATTCCAATTAGCCCCTATAGAGAAGTAAAGCTGGCTGGCATAGGTAAGGGCCTCAAGACAAAAGTGAACGCCACAGTGGGAACTAGCAGTGACATCGTGAATTTGGAGATGGAGATCAAGAAGACCCGAGCAGCCGAAGAAGCTGGAGCCGACACCCTAATGGAGCTATCCACGGGCGGTGAATTCTACGAGATAAGAAAGAACGTCATCGAGAACACATCCCTGAGCGTTGGAAGCGTTCCCCTCTATCAAGCCTTCATCGAGGCCATAAGAAAATATGGCGCAGGGGTGGACATGACCGAGGATGATCTCTTCAGGATTACCGAAGAGCAGGCCAAACTTGGAACCAACTTCATGGCCATTCATACTGGCATAAACAGCATCTGCGTAGAACGGCTCAAGCGCCAGGGTGGAAGATACGGCGGTCTATGTAGCAGAGGCGGGGCCTTTATGGTGGCCTGGATGCTCCATAACGAAAAGGAAAACCCCCTCTACAGTGAGTTCGATTACTTATTGGAGATCCTAAAAGAACACGAGGTCACACTCAGCACGGGCAACGGCCTCAGGGCTGGTGCTGTTCACGACGCGACAGATCGGGGTCAGATCCAGGAGCTCATAATAAACAGCGAGCTTGCCGACAAGGCTCACGACTTCGGAGTTCAGGCCATAATCGAGGGGCCGGGTCATATCCCCATAAACGAGATAGAGGCAAACGTGAAAGTCATGAAAAGGATGTCCAACGAGAAGCCTTTCTACATGCTCGGTCCCCTGGTGACAGATATCGCCCCCGGATACGACCACCTCGTTGCCGCCATCGGTGCTAGCCTTTCCAGCTCTTACGGAGCCGACTTCATCTGTTATGTAACTCCAGCAGAGCACTTGGCCCTTCCCAACGAAGAGGACGTGAAAGAAGGAGTCATGGCTTCCAGGATCGCTGCCCACGTGGGCGACATGATCAAGAATGGAGATCGAGATCAGGACTTGGCTATGGGCCGGGCTAGGCGTGATCTCCTCTGGAAAGAACAGTTCGATCTAGCCATAGATCCTGAGACTGCAAAGATTATCAGAGCAGAGAGATCTCCTGCTGACAGCAGCGTCTGCACCATGTGTGGCGACTTTTGTGCCCATAAAATCGTGGCGGAAAACATCGATCTCAAGAAGTAAATGCTTCACCCTGTGACTAATCCCCCGACTGAAGTCGGGGGAACTTAGCGTTTTGGTGCACAGACTGTAGCCCCACTCTGAGCATGTTTATGGCCGCATTGTGATCCCGGCACAATCGGTTTTTCCAGTGATATCACTGAACCTTAACTCGGCATTATTTTTATTGAGTACCCTGCAGCTCTGCTGCAGGGTGTGCCGCCGCAATTTGAATTGGAGAACATGTTTAACTTGACTTTGTCACATTTCAGATCCGATCACTAAATCAGTGAGCATTGAGCCCATGTTGCCACTCGGACAACGAGGCGATAACGAGGCGTTTTCTTATTATGATTCAATCTGACTGTATGTGTTCGGTGGTCACCACTGGTCTAGGCGGTGGTCGGTAGGTCGCAACTGCCTAATCCGACAAAGTCAAGTTACTTGGGCAAACTTTGACAATATGATCTCTCTTGGTTGTTGATAAATGCTATCTGGCGATCTCGTTGCTCAACAACACGAATAAGGATAACTACCGAAAAGCGAGTCTTGGAAGAATGCGGAAAAGAGCGAGGACGAAAGAGCGAGGACGAAAGAGCGAGGACGAAAGAGCGAGGATAAAAATGAACCAAGAAAACTTGGACGAGATGAAATCCTGGTTTGAAGGCTACGCCCAGACCTTCAAGACTGGTAATTCCGACCGGCTCCGGAACATAGTCTTGAAAGAAAAGCATACCAGACGGGTCTGCCGAGAAATTCTGGACATCGGCGAGAAACTCGGACTGGGCGAAGAGGATCTCCGCCTGGCTGAGGTTATGGCCCTCTTTCACGACATCGGCAGGTTCGAGCAGTACGCTCGTTATGGTACCTTTCAGGATCGAATATCTGTGGATCACGCCCAGCTCAGCGCAGAGGTTCTGCAAGAGGAAGGCGTTTTGGAGGGGTTGGATGAGCCAACGCAAAATCTAATCCTGCAAGTAATCTCTCACCATAACAAGAAGTTCTTGCCGGAAGGAGATTCAACTCGATGCTTATTCTTCACCAGACTGCTCCGGGATGCCGACAAGTTGGACATCTTGCAGGTTCTTTCTGAGTACTACCAGAATAGCAGTGAAAAGAACAAGGCTCTCGAATACGAGCTTTCCGACACTCCAGGAATCTCTGATGAGGTTTACAGGGAAATCTCGGCAGGGACACTGGTGGACATATCCCACCTGAAAAATCTGAACGATTTCAAGATGCTCCAGATCGGCTGGGTCTATGACATAAACTTCGGACCGACGTTCCGAGCCTTGAAAGAGAGGGGCTACCTCGAAATGATCCATGATACCATGATCAGATCTGAGAAGATCGATAATGCCTTTGCAAGGGTTCTCATCCGCCTCGAAGAAAGGGCGCTGGAAAGGCAGGACCAAGAAAAGCCCGCTTTATATACTACATCTTGACGCCCACCGCGATACCCATCAAGATCCCTGCAGATGTAATCTACTCGAATTCCATCGGCCATCGGTTAAGGATTTTGGGCTACATAATCGACCAGTTGTTCATACGGTTTATGCCCTACATAAACGGGATTAGATTCAGAAACAGGACCCTTGTACCTTTCTCAATCCGGCCGATCTCATCAGATTTGCTACCGAGATCATTGCTACATTTTGATTCTTGTTTTAACCGATGGCCAATGGTGGCTTCGCTGGGTCTGCCGACCACATCGCAACGATCAATATCGCGTCTAGGGTTGATGTCAACCAGCTTGTTGTCTCGGAACATCAGTCCTCCAGGGACAAGGTCCCGGCTTCAGTCGGGGGTTGTTGGCTCTACGTGCAATTCTCACATCTGATTCTTAGGCCATGGCCATCTCGTGCAAAAGTGGAAAATCGTAGGATTTCCTGATAGTGCCACCCGTAATGTTTTTACACTGGAAGGTAATGGGTGTGTGTGGTGACCTATTTCAGAGCGCCGATAGTGTAGCGGTTATCACTAGGCGTTGCCAACGCCTAAACTCGGGTTCGAATCCCGGTCGGCGCACTTCATTTTTCAGCCATGGTACCTGTTTCAAAGCTATTTAGACCCCCATCAATCAAGCAGGATTGAGGTTTACAGCTCTAAGAGTTACGCAGTTGGGTGCTATCTAGAAATCAAGCGATTTTTGGGGGGGTTTGAAATCTGGCGCACCCTCCCGGAACTCCAAAATCCGAATGCGTGGGTCATCCTGATCTATAGAATGATCTTCGTTCTGGTGTTCTGATCCAGTGATATCACTAGATTTCCGGATAGTGCCCTCTGCTGGAACGATGCTAACTCCAAATTACAGCAAATTCAATACGACTGTCAAAAGTTGAAATATCTCCGTCTGGAGAGTTCGAAAAGGAGCGTCAAACGAGAGCTATTCGACCATTTCCCTTCCCAAAAGTTAAAATAGGTGGGTCGCGTTAAATTTATGTAAGGCTCTACAGAATGCAGTTAACGGAATTCAATTTAAACGGAGGGAGTGATTTGAGAAATGTTACACTCTTTACGCTCGTCCTATCATTTGTGATAGGAATCTCAGCGACATCAGCAGCTGAGATTCCAGAACTCGAAGTAGAAGCCTCTAGCAACATGACCTTCGACTTCGAGCAGAGCGTAGATGGCAGCGGTTACTTCATGACCTACAGGTACATCCAGCTTGATACACCCTATACGGACCGCCAGAAGGGTCCCATGTACAAGGACTATGCCCATGGCAGCGGCACCATAGACAATGAGATAGTTCTCTGCGCCCAGGATATCCACACCTACAACGCGACAGGCGCTTACAGAGAAGCGGAGTCTTATTCCTGCATCTCTGCTCAAGAGGACAACTCCATGGTCTATTCGCCCATGACGATGTCCTACGGCAACGGTTACTACGCCAGGAACCCAATCAGGTACGACTCTCTGCTGAAGGAGAAGACCTGCATAAAGAACTACAGGCCAGTAACCTCGATGCATCATGAGGTGGAGTACGCAAAGGCCATAGACAAGGAGATAAACGTCCTTGCTAAGGACAAGTACTACTGGTATGAAGACCCCCTCTATGAGGGCGTTGGATACACCACCATGAGCATCGTCGAAGATGTCACCGACGGTAGGACACACATTGGCGTGCTCCAGGGCGAGCCCGACAGCATGAACAGTACAGGACTCAAGTCGTTCAGTACATCAGCATGGAATAATCCAATGATCGAGATCGATGAGGACTACATCGGAACTTACCACATCGAGAAGAACATGACCATCAACGTGCCTTACAAGCACGAAATCGTGGAATCTGACTGGCTCACTTGCTGCTTCGGTGGCTGTGAAGACATCGTAGACAAGAAGGGCATAGAGTGCGACTGTGACGACACTTTCAGCTAGTTGACATCTTCGATAGGCGCCCGAATTGGGGGATAACCCCAATCTCTTTTTATTTAATTTCCGTCCAGTGCCCCGTTTTCCGCCGAAAAGGCTTAACTCTCGTCCGATTCAGCCATCTTCATGCGGTTTGAGTTGTGGGAGCCCATTTATCAAGAGATCTTGGAGGACTTTGGTTTTTCAAGAGAAAAAGACGAAGCTGCGGCGCGCCTTCTCCAAGAGCTGATGCAGGAAGGATCTGGAACGCGCCCTCTCGAAGCCCTCGAAAAGCTGATCAGAGGCAAAGATGTCCTGGTCTGCGGAAACGCGCCGCGCCTCGCCGAGGAGCTAGAGAAGGTTCGATCAAGCTGTGACTTGGGCGAGATGACTGTGATAGCAGCCGACGGCGCCACAACTTGCCTCCTGAAAAAGGGCGTCCTTCCTCAGGTCATAGTGACCGATTTGGACGGATACATTCCTGACGTCATTGCCGCCAATAAAAAAGGATCCTTTGCGGTGGTCCACGCTCACGGGGACAACATGGACGCGCTCAAAAAGTACGTGCCCAAGCTCATCAAGATGGTGGGAACAACTCAGTCGAAGCCAATCGGTGCGATACACAATTTCGGAGGATTTACGGACGGCGATCGGTGCGTCTTTCTGGCGAGACATTTCGGCGCTGCTGAGATAAAGATCATCGGCTTCGATTACGAAGATCCCAATGTAACGTCCATGAAAAAGAAGAAGCTGAAATGGGCTCGCAAGCTGGTTGAAATGGCCCTCGCCCCATCCTTCCTGACAAAAGATTGAGGCCGCGATCCCGGCGAGGTTGAGGCATGAGTGGGATCAGATCCAGAATTGAAGAGCTGAGATATTGGACTGAGACTTGAGCCGGGACTGAGGTGCTGAGACCTTGGGTTGAGATCTGTCTTGAAGCGTCAACCTTGCAACGAGAGAAAATCGGTTATGGCCTTCAACGCCTCTTTTGCCACTTCTTCGAGGCTGCGGCTGGCATCGATAATCACAAATCGCTCTGGCTCCATCTCGGATAAGAGGAGGAAATTTTGGCTTACAGCCCTTAGAAAATCCACTTGCTCGAACTTTTCAGGCCCTTTTGACCCTTTTCCCTTTTCCTGGCCTTCTGATTCTTTCTCCCTAGAAAAGCACCTCTCAACGGCGAGATTCGGATCGATTGTGAAAAGAAGCGTCAGGTCTGGAACCACGCTCCAAGGTTTGTGAATATCTCTGACCCATTCCAAGGGGCTTGGCACCGCGTCGCGCAACGTCGCCCCTTGATATGTCACCCTGGAATCAGAGTATCGGTCGGAGACCACGACCCAACCTCTTTCCAAGGCCGGGATAACAGTCGTCGAGAGGTGGTCTGCGTGATCCGCCATGAAAAGGAAGAGGTCTTCCAAAGAGGCCATCTGGGAGATTGCTTCCTGGTTTTTTCCGCGTTTTTCAGTCGCGTTTTCCTGTTTTTGTAGCCGATTTCGGAGCAGTCGTCCCGCATCGCTCTCAGTAGGCTCGGCTGTGAAGACGAACTCTCTGCCGAAAACCGGGCCTGAGCCGCCTTTTCGTACGAGTCTTTGAGACAACATGGCGGCTACGCTGGACTTTCCGGTTCCGTCAATGCCTTCCAGAGTGACGAGGTAACCTCTCATCTTTTATCGAGTAAGGTCACGGCTGAAGGCAATTATTAACATATCGGCGGTTTTGGGCGGGGTCGACGCCAACCAGGCGAAAAGCAACACGAAAAAGGCGAAACTAAAATATAGAATTAAATGATGATTAAGATGTCGCCCGATGCTCTGCTAACGCCGGAGCCTCATTCTCTGGATAATCCGCAGTCGGCCCGGAGACCCTCGCAGCGGGCTTTTTGTGTACCGAGTTTGGGTTGTCTTGAGGTCATAGGTAGACTTTGTCAATATCCTACCACAAGGACCTATCAACACGGCTTTTTATGTCGTCCCTCGTTTGCACTGACAGTCACAGCGACGGCTTTTGCCTTAAGCTCCTGCCAGCCCTCATAAGGGAACGGAGTACATGTGCGACATCTGCTATATATAGATGGCGACTTGATATCAGAATATAATATTATTTCCAGGTAAACGAGCGTAGCAAAAGTTTAAGTCGGAGCTGCGCGTTGAATATCTTCGGAGGTGTTTCATCTGGCTGATATCTACGTGGTTGGCCACAAGAGCCCTGACACAGACTCTGTAGCAGCGGCCATATCCTATGCAAACCTGAAAAACCAGCTCGGACTGCCTGACGTTTACATTCCTGCGGCAGCCGGTGAGATAAACAACGAGACAACTTTCGTGCTTGAGCACTTCAGCGTGCCCGCGCCCGAGGTCGTTACCGACGCCAAGGGCAAGAAGATCATTCTCGTAGATCACAACGAGGTAGGTCAGGCATTGGACAACATCATGGATGCGGAACTGATTGAGGTTGTAGATCACCACAAGATAGGTGACATCCAGACCGGAAGTCCCATATTCTTCCACAACGAGCCTGTGGGAAGTACCGCCACCATAATCTCTGCCATGTACGACCAGTTCAACGTCTCCATCACCAAGGAGATGGCTGGGGTCATGATTTCTGCCATTCTGAGCGACACTGTACTCTTCAAGTCGCCCACCTGCACCGACAAGGACAAGGAAGAGGTGGCAAAGCTTGCCAAGATCATCGGCGAAGACTACGAAGAATATGGAATCGCGATGCTCAGCGCCAAGAGCGACGTGTCCTCAAAGACCGCTCGGGACATAGTGAAGGGCGACTACAAGCACTTCGACTTTGCCGGGACTAAGGCTGGCGTTGGCCAGATTGAGGTCATGGACATGGATGTCCTGGCAGACAGAAGGCAGGAGATCCTGGACGATATGGAAGCCGTGAGGAAAGAAGAAGGCCTTGACTTCGTCTTGATCATGCTCACCGACGTAATGAAAGAGGCAAGCGATCTTCTCTTCGTGGGCTCGCCAGTCGAGAAGTTCGAGCAGGCTTTCGAGGGCAAGATAGAGAACGACTCCATCTACAAAGAGGGTGTCCTCTCCAGAAAGAAGCAGGTTGTGCCGCCCCTGGAAGCAGCCTTCAAGTAAGGCACCCTCTCTTTTTTTAAAATTGGGCCTGCATCAAGGCAGTTTGTTATTCTCTTGCTCGTGGGCGTTTATGAGCATGGCATGGGATTGTCTGATCTGGTGCGGGACCGCAGAATGTAGATCAATATCCAGCTGTCTCAGCGGGCTTCATGGGCCGCTTTCCGCTTCGCTCCGGGCGCCATGGCCGGTATTTCTCTCGACTGCGCCTTTTCGCCACCCAAAACTTTTTTGCGAATCGGGGCGCAGACTTCCGATCGGGAGGAGTTCCTGACGAGGTCGAAGCCGTTCACGTTCCTGGTGCTACTGATTCTATCGTTATCTGTAACCGCGCTGGCCCAAACTCCAGGCGACGAGAACGGCACAGACCAAGTCGAAACATCAAAAAGATCGTTCTCGCCAAACTTCGGAATGCATCAGGCTGTTAGGACCTCTACAGTGGCCATCACCTTTGCATCTGCTGGCGAGAACGATATCAGTAATCTTGAATCCTTTGGCTCTTTGAATCGCCATTATTATCTTCAAAAATCAGGGAAGACTTCACATATCGGAAGGATTGAGGCGGCACGAAGCCTGGAATTACCTTATTTGGATCCAGTGGATCTTCAAATTTCTTTACATCCCTTATCTCGATGGCAAAGCCTGTTTTATTATTCTTAAAATATCTAAAAAATTCAGTCTCATCCATTCCGGAAAACTCGTTCAAGCGGCTCCATAAAATTATCGGCTTATCTTCAATAATATCCCCTACCCGAAAAGCTCCAACGATCTTTTTTACGGGGGATGTGGCATAAACATATGCAATATCTACATATTTATTTCTAAATATTACCTTTCGGAATTCATACGTCTTATGCCCATTTATTTGTCGAATACCCCGCAGCTTGCTGCGGGGATGAAAGGCAAATAACCGGCTCAAGGATTTATGTGGGCGAAACCCACACCGGGATTTGAGTCTTCTGCCTATAAATCAGTGCAACTAAGCGGCGGCGCCTTGCATGCCCCGCTGCTTGCAGCGGGGTGCGCCGCCGCAATTTGACTATCGATTCTGCATGTTTGGGTTTAATGGATAGTAAGACGTTCATTGATACCGCCTAGATTCTTTAGTTTTATGTATCTTTCATCAGATATTTTGGTTACAGATTGCGGGTGGGCCGCAAGTACATTTGCATCAACTAACTTTTTGAGAGTTAATGGTTTATCTAAATGCAGATGATGTCTGAAGAGGAAAATTGATATGGGATCTTCTGCCAGCGCATCTATATCTTCACGAGAAAACACCGTTCTTTTCCCGGTAAGTTTGAGTATTTGATCGCGATCTCTCAATCCTGTATAAACTGCCTCTACAATTCCAATAGATGTTACTGCCTGCAGATCTCCAGATCGATAAAACAGGATAAGATCGCCTGGACTCATTTTTTTGATCCGAGAATGCGAAAGATATGCCTTTTTTATTGTATTCCCTTCAATAATGAATTCACCAGAATATTCTGGTAACGTAGGTTGTTGCCCAGGAAAATCCGTGAATAGCTTGTTATGGTACTCGGGGCGAATTGGCACGATGAATTTCTTTACTTCATCGCCATCATAAAAACTAGGATAAAACCTTTTAGAGATCTCTATTGGAGACATCCCCACTACATCATCGCCATCTGTAACTAGCTTCTTTACATAGACTTCTTCGCCGTTATCTTTTACAGCAACTTTATCAAAGCCGTATTCGGTAATTAACTCAATTAGCTGATCGGAAGGCCTGGTGAAGTGAGTTAGATATATCTCATAGATATTATTTCTCATAGCGAGATCTGTGGCCATCTTAATAAATAATTCTCCAATTTTATGGCCTATATGAGTTACCTTCAACGTTGCGATTTTAAGTCGTTTTTTCTTTGGCAATGGTGGATTCGAGTTGATGGGTTCATCTTCGAGTTTATATATAAGGAGGGCTCCGAGGCTTCCATCTTTTCTATAATAAACCCAACTTTTTCGTCCCTTTAGTGAGATCCGCTTGAACCAAGATCCAAATTCCGGACGATACTCTTCTTTCAGGGAATCGAATATGGGATCTTCATAATTCAGATTCTTGACGAACTCATTTTTTAAAGCGGGGGGTGCAACCGTCGCATCTACATATAAATAATTTTTAAAAATTTGGAGTGCTTCGTCTATAAGAAGAATCCTATCTGTTAGTCCCAACTTACTGGCTTTTTTATGGATTCCTCTGTTTTCCGTTATTAGAAAATCAGTGGCATCTTTGTATGCTGAATATAGAATTATATTGCTAATCTCATTATCATTCTCAGTATTATTTCTAACCATGTCCATGTATTCGATATCACCTTTTGGATTTGGCGGCGTTTCTAGGAATGGGTATGTCCCAATCTTAAAACTCATAACCTCCTTTCTTCGTTCATCTAAAGATGAAGGATGTATGGCGACATCCGCCTTTGCTTCACTCAGGATATTCAATAGTTCTTGTAGGTTTTCTGAAAGAACATTGTCCTCCTCTTGGTAAGTAAATACATTAGCGTCGAATAATATCCTCATCATTCTCCCTCTCGGTCAGAACATATCGTAATTGGAGTATTAACTCTCCTTCTTACCCCACATACTACTTCGCATAACCCACCCTCATTAAGATTAGGGGTACAGCTATCCAGAGAATTCCTGCTCAGCGTCTATCGCCTCCCAGTACCATGTTCCAAATAGCCTGTTGGTTAATAAGTCAACCGGCTCAAGCTGGTCTTCGCAGCGGCGATGCACGACATCTCCCTGAAGATGATGAGGTCTTTCGGACTTTTGCCCTTCGACCACCCCCTCCCTCCGTAAATCCGGACAAAGCTCACATCCCGCCCTCCACCCAAAACTTTTTTGCGAATTGAGGCGCAGACTTCCGATCGGGAGGAGTTCCTGACGAGATCGAAGCCGTTCGCGTTCCTGGCGCTGCTGATTCTATCGCTATCTGTAACCGCGCTGGCCCAAACGCCAGGCGACGAGAACGGCCCAGATCAAGTCAAGACCGCAGAGGCTGCCACGATCAATTGGCTCGAAAAAAACGCAGTCCCCATTGGAGCGGTTGCGGCTTTACTTGTGATCATTGAATATCTCACTAAATACCTATCCAGGTTTGTTTTATGCACTATAAAGTTCGTTCAGACCAATTGGCTCGAAAAAAACGCAGTCACCATTAGAGCGGTTGCGGCTTTACTTGTGATCATTGAATATCTCACTAAATACTTATCCAGGTTTGTTTCATGCACTATAAAGTTCGTTCAGACCAAATTTGGGAATAAAAACCTCCTTAAGAGCACCATTATCGGAGCTTTCACTGTTTTACTTGTGATCACTGAATATCTATCCACGTTTGTTTCATGCACTATGAAGTTCGTTCAAACCAAATTCGAGAAAAAGCCTCCTGAAGGCACCAGTTCAACCCAACAAATATCTGGAGAGACCCGAACCATGGCCGCCTCTGGGAAGGGGAACAAAGCTATCAGAGGCGGTGTGTCTGGCAGCATCATTACCGATAACATCAACCAGACCCCCGAAGCGTTGGGATCGATATGCCCAAAACCAACTGAGCCTCCTGGCAAGATCTCCAACTTTCCCCATCTTCAAAACCCCAACTTCACCGGACGAGAGGAACTGCTCGACCGCCTCCACGAAGCTCTCTCTTCAGGCCAATACACCGCACTCTCAGCTATAACCGGCCTTGGTGGCGTGGGAAAAACCCAGCTCGCTTTGGAGTATGCCTACCACCACAAAGAGAATTACGACGTCCTCTGGTGGGTCCGATCCGAAGAGCCCGTCACGCTGGCCGCAGATTACGCTGGCTTGGCCACGAAGCTCGACCTGCCAGAGAATACATCCTCGGACCAGGGCGTCATCATCGAAGCCGTGAGGTGCTGGCTGGAGAAAAACGAAGGCTGGCTGCTCGTCTTCGATAACGCCCAGAACTTCGAATATCTCGAAGATTACCTGCCGCGGGCAGGCAAAGGTCACGTGATCATCACATCCAGGAACCAGCACTGGGGAGGAGTTGCGAGGATGCTTTCCGTCGACGTTTTCAACCAAAACGAGTCCGTTGAGTTTCTCCTGAGGCGCACGGAACAGAACGACGAAGGTGCGGCCAGTGCCCTCGCAGATGCGCTCGGAAACCTGCCTCTCGCACTTGAGCAGGCAGGAGCCTACATCGAGGAGACCGGAACCTCGCTGGCATCTTACCTGAAGTTGTTCCAAGAACGCCAGAAAGAGCTTCTCAGCTGCGGCAAGCCCGCCGCCTACCCAGATACCGTGGCCACCATATGGAACCTCTCGTTCCAAAAGACCGGCGAAAAGGTGCCCGCAAGCGCGGATCTCTTGAACCTGTGCGCTTTCCTGGCACCGGATGACATACCAAAGTCGATCTTGGCCGAAGGTCTTGAACACCTGCCAGAACCACTGGCCTCGGCTGTGGCAAACGAGATGTTGCTAAATGAACTCGTGGCTGCCCTGAAGCGCTACTCTCTTCTGAACGTCGCCGGAGACTCCCTCTCGGTCCACAGAGTGGTGCAGGCCGTGACCCGAGACCGGCTGAAAGAAAGCGGCCTGGAGAAAACTTGGGCAGAGGTTGCGGTGCGGCTCGTGAACGGCGCTTTCCAATTTGATCGCAACGACGTCCAGACTTGGCCCGTATGCTCGCTTCTGTTGCCGCACGCACTGGCCACAGCAGAACATGCGGAAAAGCAGGAGGTGGCCCTCAAGGAGACAGGCTACCTATTGAACCGAACCGGCCTGTACTTAAGAGAACGTGCTGAGTTTTCAGAGGCAAAGTCCGCGTTCGAAAGAGCGCTCAAGATCGACGAGAAGGTCTACAGTCCCGACAATCGCAACGTGGCCAGAGTGGTCAACAATCTCGGCGGGGTCCTGAAAGATCTGGGCGATCTGGCCAACGCCAAAAAGAGTTTCGAGCGGGCTCTTAATATCGACGAAAAAGTCTACGGTCCAGACCATCCCAACGTGGCCAGGGACATCAACAACCTTGGCGAGGTTCTGCGAGCTCAGGGCGAATTCAAGGGTGCGAAAGGGTATTTCGAGCAGGCGCTCAAGATCGATGAGAAGGTTTACGATCCCGACCATCCTAACGTGGCCATCCGAGTTAACAACCTTGGCGCGGTCCTACGAGCTCAGGGTGACTTGGAAGGTGCCAAGTCGGCATTCGAACGGGCTCTTGAGATCGACGAAAAAGTCTACGGTCCCGACCATCCCAACGTGGCCACAGTGGTCAACAACCTCGGCGGGGTCTTGCAAGATATGGGTAACCTCGAGGGCGCCAGGAAACTATACGAGCGGGCCCTGAAGATATGTGAGGAGTATCTGCCCGAGGATCACCCCAACACGAAAACCGTGCGGAACAACCTGGAATCGCTCCGGCGATAATCTTCCTACACGACCACGATTCTCGCCACAGACCTTGCAGGCCTCGCGTAATTGGTCCGCCGTCATCCTTTTTCGCTCGGACTTCAGCCCTTTTGCCACGTGACCTCGACTTCGTCGGTCCGAAAACCCGGCCGGACATGAGACTTTGACATTGGAAGGGCAGGGCCGCTCTTCAGCATGATGAGGCCAGTGTAGGCGATCATCGAGCCATTATCGCCCATGAACCGCTTCTCTGGAACGTAGAACTTTCCGCCTCGCTCTTCGCACATGATGTCGAGCATCTCGCGAAGGCGCATGTTTGCGCCGACGCCGCCTGCGAGGAGGACTTCGTCTTTCTCAGCATGGGCCATCGCCCGCTCGGTCACCTCGACCAACATCGCAAAGGCAGTCTCCTGAAACGAATGACAGATGTCGGCGAGGTCATGTTTTTGCGCCGCCTGGGCCGCGGCGGTGGATAGGCCCGAAAAAGAGAAGTCCATCCCCTTGACGACGTAAGGAAGCGGGATGTAATTTGCAGCGGACTTGGCAAGCGCCTCTATCTTTGGGCCGCCGGGGTGGGGAAGGTTAACCTGCCTTGCAAACTTGTCAAGGGCGTTTCCTACGCTGATATCAAGGGTCTCCCCAAAGATCCTGTACCGGCCACGGCGAAGAGCGAGAACCTGAGAATTTCCGCCGCTGACGTAGAGAACGACTGGATCTTCGGCGCCGGTCTTCCACTTTCCAACCTCAATGTGGGCAACGCAATGGTTCACGCCGATTAGCGGAACTTTGTACCTGAGAGATAACGACCTTGCCGCTGTGGCGACGGTCCGAAGACAGGGCCCAAGCCCTGGCCCTTGAGAAAAGGCGACACCGTCGATCGTTATGTCCTTTTCTCGCGCAACTTCCAGCACGCCTTTTACCACAGATCTCATGTGTTCGGCATGATGCTGGGCCGCCTCTCTCGGGTGTATTCCGCCCTTGGCAGGAACGTAAGTTGCGTTCTTCTCTGTGATGACGTCGCTTTCATCCACCAGTGCCGCGCTCAGGTTCCAGGCCGTCCCCTCCAATCCCAGTATGATCATCTCTAGGTCCTCTCTGAATTCTGGCCGTTCTTCGTCCTCGTTTTTGTTCCCCTTTTCGTCCCCTTGTCCATCCTCTTCTTCGTCTCCATCCTTGTTTCCATCTTCGTTCTCGATCGGCGATCAGGAGTGCAAGCCGATGTCCTTTCGGTACCTTATGCCGTTGAACCGGATCTGCCTGATGTTCTCGTAGGCCTTCTCCCGTGCCGCATCCAGGGTTTTTCCGCGACCCACCACCGTAAAGACTCTGCCACCTGTCGTGTAAAGCTTCTGGTTTCCTTCGGCATCGGTCCTAAAGGCGGTGCCGTTATGGTAAACCAATACGTCCGGATCCACCTTCTCAAGGCCCCGAATCGGCATGTTGGTGTAATGAGGACCTGGATAGCCGGGCCGCTCCTCAGTCTCGCCGCTGGTGACCGGCTTTACGACGCGACCGCTTATGGCGCAGATGCCGACGCAATAGTCGGGCGACCATTCGAGCTCGATCGAATCCAGCTCTTTGTTCAATACAGCCTGAGAGAGGGCGTACATGTCGGTCTTGAGCCTTGGAAGGATCATCTCGGTCTCAGGATCACCCAACCGGACGTTTATCTCTAGGACTCTTGGCACCTTTTCGCCGTTCTCGTCCGAGACCATCAGCCCGAAGTAGATCATGCCCGAGTATTCGACCCCAGTCATCTCTTTGAACCTGGTTATGGTGGGTTTGGCGATCGTCTCCATGATCTTTTCTGAGAGCTCTTCGTCCAGCCAAGGGTGAGGCGAGTAGCCGCCCATTCCGCCAGTGTTCGGGTTGTTCTCCAGGTTCGGGTTGCAGGTGAGCTTGTTGAACAGCTTTATTGCAACCTCTTCATCCTGGGAAAAGGCCCGCTTGTAATCCATGGCCGACTCCAGAGGAAGAACGGTCTTCCCATCGGTCACGGCAAAGAACATCAGCTCTCGGCCGCGAAGTCTCTCCTCGATGTCGACTCGGCGGCCAGCATCGCCGAACAACTTTGGATCCACCATTATCCTTTCTACGGCGGAGAGTGCTTCCTCTTTTGATCCGCAGACGATCGATCCCTTGCCTGCGGCGAGGCCGTCAGCCTTGACCACCAGGTTCTCGCCTGGGTTCTCGGCGTAAAACTGAGAAACGTACTCCTTTGCCTTCTCAGGATCGTTGAAATTCTGGTGCTTCGGTATCGGAACTCCGATGCTCTTCAGAAAATCCTTTGTGTCGCATTTGCTTCCTTCGAGAATTGTGGCTTCTCTCAAAGGTCCAACTGCTGCAAGGCCTTCTTCTTGGAAGGCGTTCACGATCCCATCTGAGAGGTAGCCTTCGGGCCCAACGAAGGTGAGGTTGATTCCTTTCTTCTTGGCAAAGGACGCAAGATCAGGGATCTCCTTGATCTGCTTGCCTTTTTCGAGTGCCATCTCGCACTTTTCGATCATGGTGCTGCCCGCATTGCCTGGAGCCACGTAGACCTTCTCAACCTGGGCACTCCTTGCGAAAGCGTGAGCTATGGCGTTTCCCCTGCCGCCTGCATCAATAACAAGAACCTTTGCGCCGGACATGGTGATCTGGGTGGGATACGGCGGTAAATAAGCATATTCTATGATTCCGGCGAATCCATGAATCGAGCAGGTCCATGGCGCTAGGTTTTAAAGCGATCCGATCAGCTTTGCCACTTTGTAGATCATCTGCCGCAACCTTTGCTTATCGTCCGGAAAGGACTGGAACGCCGATCAGATCGACGATTCTCGCGTGGACAAAACCTGGCTTAGAAAGGTGGCAGAGAATGCGGCCCAGAAGATCGCTAAGGGATGTGTGATCCATTATGCTCTCAAGAGAAGAGTTGCTGAAAATTATTAGCGACAAGAACGTCGAGTTCCTAAGGTTGCAGTTCACCGACATTCAGGGGATGGTGAAAAGTGTCTCTATCCCCACCAACAGGCTGGGAAAGGCTCTGGACAGTGGAACTTCCTTTGATGGCTCCTCCATCGAGGGGTTCGCCAGAATCCAGGAATCTGACATGGTGTTGCACCCTGACATATCCACGTTTTCTCTCCTCCCCTGGAGGGCAAAAGAGAACAAAAACGTGGGCAGGTTGATTTGCGACGTCTACAAGCCCAATGGAGATCCTTTCGAGGGAGATCCCAGATACGTTCTGAAGAGGGCTCTAGACCAAGCCGAAGAGATGGGTTACACAATGAACGTGGGGCCCGAGCTCGAGTTCTTCCTGTTCAACAGACGAGACGGAAAGGCAACCACAGAACCTCACGATTTTGCAGGTTACTTTGACTTTGCCCCGATCGATCTTGCAGAGGATATCAGAAGAGACATCATACTTGCTCTCACCGATATGGGGTTCAAGATCGAAGCTGCCCACCATGAGTTAGCAAGGGGCCAGCACGAGATTGATTTCACCTATGACAAGGCCTTGAAGAACGCAGACAACGTGGTCACCTTCAAGTACGTGACCAAGACCATCGCGATGCAGAACGGGCTTGCGGCCACCTTCATGCCAAAGCCGATCTACGGTGAAGCAGGATCTGGAATGCACGTCAACATATCTCTCTTCAAGGAAGGCGAGAACGCCTTTTACGATCCAGAAGCACCCATGCAGCTGAGCGATCTTGCTAGGTACTTCGTAGGGGGATTGCTGGAGCACGCCAAGGCCATAACCGCAGTGACCAACCCCTTGATCAACTCGTACAAGCGCTTGGTCTCCGGTTTTGAGGCCCCTGTCTACATCGGCTGGTCAGGTCCCAACAGATCGTCGTTGATACGTGTTCCAAGTGGCAGAGGGTTGAGCACCAGGCTGGAGTTCAGGTCGCCTGATCCTTCTTGCAGCCCCTACCTTGCCTTTGCGGTCGTCTTGGCTGCAGGACTCGATGGGGTCAAAAGAAAGGTCGATCCAGGTGACCCCATAGATCTGAACATCTATGAGCTGTCAGAAGGAGAGCGCGCAAGGCTTGGAATAGACCTTCTCCCCTCGAACTTGCGCGAAGCTCTGGATTACCTGGAGAATGACAAGGTAATCAGAGGCGCTCTTGGCGAGCACCTTTACACCAACTTCGCCAGGCTCGGCTCGCTCGAATGGGAACTATACAACACGCAGGTCCACCCCTGGGAAGTGGATCGGTATATAAATATGATCTAAAGAAGGGATCACCCGAGGCGGTCAACTCCTTCGAGTGCCGAAACGTATATAAACAGCATCGACACTGGAAGGAGTGGGCCGGTAGCTTAGTCAGGCAGAGCGACAGGCTCTTAACCTGTAGGTCGGGGGTTCAAATCCCTCTCGGCCCGCTTTGGGGGGCTGTGGCCTAGTCAGGTATGGCGACGGGCTCCAGCGGTATGTTGATGATGAGCAACGGGTCTGCTGAGACCTCTCGACGGGGAGGTCGTTGATGATCCGTTGGAGCACTGAGATGTATTTCTCAGTATCGGAGAGACCCGTCGATCGTGCGTTCGAATCGCACCAGCCCCACTCTTTTAACAACATTTTGACGACAGTCAACTTAAATATCCAGAGGCGGATGTAAGGCAGATATAACCTAAGGTAACCTAAGGTGAGCTGAAATGTACGACAAAATCGTGACCTTATGCTGGTCCATCAAAGAGGTCAACAGAAACCTCAGAGATAGAGACTCTCTGGCCGATTATTCCATCGAGTACCTCAAAAAGGCCTGTTCAGATCTGTCCCAGGTGCTGACTTCAGATGGTGCAGATCCGAGCGAGAATATCGAAGTTGTGGACCAAACTGGCCAAACCAAAGATTTCTCCATAAATGAAGTGGCTGAGATGCTCAATGATGCAAAGAAGATAATCGAGTTCAACCTGATAGACAACATCGATAGGTGGGCCCGATTGAAGGCCGAAAACGCCTAGGATCGAAAGAATAGTGGTCGAGAACTAATCATAGTCATGGACGCTAAGTTTGACACTTATCCGATGCGCAAGGTGATGTCGACCCGAGAAACCGTCATCCTTGTAGCAGATGAATTCTTTGGTATGCTGCATTGAGTATCAAGTCTGGGGTTCATGAGTACAGATGAGGCCGATTGGTTCTCACTGAAACGGGGCCTTACGATACGAATAGGTCAAAATATCGAACTCACGTGAGTTCGATACTTGTCTGAGAGGTAGCGTTAAACACCACATTTTGGACTGGGGTCGGTAGGTCCTGAGCGCCTCAGGACTCATAGGGCTCATCACAAAATCAGCAAACTTTTTTCATCATCGGCGCCAGGGCTGAAAGTAGGTTCCCTTTTCGGGCGTCCTTGTTCCAGGATTGGAGTTATTTCGGCGAAAGTATAAAACGGTTCTCTGAAGATAGTGCAGTGCCAGGAAGAATTCGCGTCGGCGGAATTTGCGCCACTGGATTTCCAGGAGGTCGAAAGATGGTGAAAGTGGGAGTGCACGTTTCAATTGCAGGCTCGATCGACAAAGCCGTGGACCGAGCAGTGGAGAAGGGCTGTGATACATTCCAGATATTCTCCAGGAACCCCCGAGGATGGAGGTTCAAGGAGATCTCAGAGGACGTCGTGCAGGAGTTCAGGCGAAAGCTCGAAAGTTCTGAGATTTACCCGCCCGTAGACCACATGCCGTATCTCCCCAATCTTGCCACGCCCAAAGATGATATCCACCAGAAGTCTGTAGAATCCTTGACCTTGGAGCTTGAAAGGTGCGACTCCTTGGGGATTCCATACCTCGTGACCCATCTTGGAAGCCACTTGGGCGCGGGAAAGGAGCGCGGGCTCAAAAGGACTGTGGACGCTATCGAAAAATCCCTCTCGGATTCGGATAACCGGGTCATGCTTCTTTTGGAGATCACTGCTGATACCAAGAACAGCGTTGGAGGGTCTTTCGAAGACCTGGGGTGGATAATGGAGCGCGTAGGTCAAGATGACCGAGTGGGGTTATGTTTCGATACCTGTCACGCCTTCGCGGCCGGTTACGAGCTTCGAACGAAAGATGGCCTTGCTGAGACCTTGGAAGAAGTGGACAGGACCGTCGGACTCGACCGGATGAAAGTGGTCCATCTCAACGATTCGAAAGGCGATCTGGGCGCAAAGAAAGACCGGCACGAGCACATCGGCCTTGGAAAAATAGGCGAAGAAGGGTTCAAGTTGATTCTCCACCATCCAGTGATAAAGACAAGGCCCCTGATTCTTGAAACGCCCGTGGACGAGAGAAGAGACGATTTGGGCAACATAAAAGTGGTGCGAAATCTGGCAAGGTAAAGATGAACGGAAATTCCCTCCAAAGACGAGGCACCGATCTGGCCTTCATCGTGGTCATGGCAGCTTACGCTTCCTTCGCACTCACTTTTTTCTGGGATCGGCCGTATCTTTTGACCCTGCTTCTTTTGTTGCCGCCCATCACACTGGGAGCACGGTTAGGCCAGCCGAAAATGGTGGTGGTCATGTTGTTGACTGCTGCCGTTCTGGGTTCATTCACCGAGATTTGTTGCGTCGTTGGAGGGCTTTGGACCTACGCCCAGACCGGCGGCCTCCCTTACGTTCCACTCTGGAATACCCTTGCATGGGCCTGTTTTCCCCCTGCGTTCTGGCTTGGGGCAAAGATCGTCTTCGGCGAAGAAGTTCCCACCAAATCGAGTACCCGGTCTTTGGTGCTGGCTTTGATCGGAATTGCAGCAATGATTGTGCTCTTTGTGTACTCGGAAAACAACGGCGGCCCGACGGTGATCATGGGCTTTCTCATGGCGGCCGCTCTGATCGTTATCACTCGCCAAAATATTACGGTCTTGATGATGGTTGTCGCCATCTTTATCGGCCCAATCTGCGAGTCTTCTGCCATAGCATCGGGGGCCTGGCATTACGTCGCACCGCCCTACGTATTGGGGCTTCCCGCCTACATGATCCCTGCCTATGCCGTATTCGGGGCTCTTATGGGGCACGCATCTCAGGCGGCAGGCGCCCTGGTGTTGAAAAAGATCGGGCCATGATTCAAAAAACGGGACGAGCTGCAGCTGAGAACCAATTAGATGAAACTAATTCCCACGTTCCGCATTTAGACCTTAAAGTACAAACGTTAGGCACAATAAGGTTAAAAGTTGGACATTATATGCTAAAAAATTTCACAAAAGGGAGATTGTTGAGCCTTTTTGGGCGTTACTGCGAAATGTAGGCTAATTGGTCTTCGCGAGATTATGGCCAAGAACCAACGAGAACCAATTAGGTGATACTAATTCGTTCTCGCGAGATTAGTGACTAACGATACGAATAGGCCAAATCTCAAGCTCTTACGAGTTAGAGATTTGTCTGAAAGGTATCGTTAAACGCTATGATTCGATATTAGGTCAGATAGCTCAAGGTCATCATCAGGTCGTCTTCGGATACGGGCTTCACAAGGTATGTGACGGCACCAAGATCATAGCTCTTCTGGATGTGTTCGCTCATGTGTGAGCCGGTGAGGATCACCACAGGTATGTGGCTGAACCTGGTATCGTTCTTCAACTTCTCCAGGAGCTCAAGGCCGTTCATTCCTGGAAGTCCTATGTCTACCAAGATCAAATCGGGCAAATCTGAACTGTCTTTGCAATCTTCTACCAATCTTTCGAGACATTTCAGCGTCTCAGAACCATCTGTGGCCAAATGGAGGTGTTTATCCAGAAAGTGTCTTCTGAGCACTATCCTGGTCAGCTCGAAGTCGTCGATGTTGTCCTCCACGAGCATGATTCTCACTTTTCGAAGATCCGTCACCATCAGATCACCTGAAAGTCTCTGCCTTCCGATTCGACACATGTTCCTAAAGAGGTTCAGTTCCAGGGGATAAAAATACTTTCCCCACAAAGGCGAACTCCTGAGGGTTGGTGGTATTCTACCGCCCGAAATGATCCGAATTTATCGAAGAACGCCGAGAAAGTTAGATCTATTATTTTTAATATCCTCAGAAGTCTATCTTGGCGGGTCTGCTGCCCCTCGAAAGAAGCACGACCCTGCTGAGAGGGACCTCATCCGAGAGGGGGTAGCCCAAGGCTTCGGAGATATCTTTCGCGAAGTCCACGACTTCTTCGTGAGTGGGCATGGCGTCTCTTGAAAGTCGGTTTCTGGAGCTTCCAAGGTGCATGTAGGCCTTCACCTCTACAAAGTCGGGTTCGGCCCTCTCAAGAAGCTTGGCGTATCCTTCAGGATCGAACATGTTCAGACCTTTTGTGGCGGTGACCCTGACCACCGTCCTGGAAGTTGAGTCACGCACCATGTCCAGACCTTCCAAGAACTTTCCCCAGAGGTTCTTTATGGGGTTCGAAGCGCGAAGATAGGTCTCCTCATCGGGTGCATTAAGGCTGAGGTAGAGCTGTGTTGGATCCACTTTGGCGATTACCTCGGGCCTGGTTCCATTTGTGACCAGGAAGGCGGTCATGCCTCGCGCTTTTATCTCTCGAATGAGTTCATCCAACATTGGGTAAAGGGTGGGCTCGCCCATCAGGGAGACTGCTACATGGGCTGGCTTTTTTGCTTCTTCCAACCTTTTGAGATCGGTCGTTGAAGGGGATCCACCATATCCTGAGACTAACCTCAACTGCTCCTGGATAATTCCATCCAGAAGTTCGCTGGGCTCAAGCCAGTCCTGAGTGGATTCAAACAACATGTCGTCAATTGGCCTCCAGCAGTGAAGACAACGGTGATTGCAAAGGAGGGTCGGTGTCATCTGGACGCAGCGGTGGCTAGCAATGCCATAGAAATGGTTTTTGTAGCACTGCTCTCCTCCGCGGATGCTCCGTTTGAGCCAAAGACAGGGCTTGACCGCGCCGTGGGCCACGAGATGATGCCCTTGTTTCTTCAGCTTGTTCTTTATTTCAGGAGGGAAGTATTCCATAGCGCAAAGTTGGACGGATATAGTCGGTTATATAGTTATTCAAATGGTGCCTGACGACACTCATCCAAAAAAGCCTTTTATACTCGGGAACGGTGGCTATAATATCAGAGGGATGCAAAATGCTCAACAAAAGGGTACTCAGACTCGCATCGAAGGCGACCATCCTCATTCTTCTGCTCAGTTTGGGGATGAGTGCACAGGCCGCTACGCTCAAAGTATGTGAATGCAAAGCTTGTGGCTGCCAATATCTTGACATTCAAGAGGCGATAAACAGAGCGCAACCAGGCGACACCGTTCTGGTGAGAAGCGGAACTTTCCATAAGAGCGTCGACGTGAACAAACCGATAATCTTGTCGGGATTCAACTGGAAAGGTCTGGGGGTGCCCGTTATAGATGTGGGTGGATCTGGCAGTGCCATAATCGTGAGCGCCGATGGGGCAACGATCAAAGGGTTTGTGGTAACCAATTCCGGCAACCTCATAGGAGATGCTGGAATCAAAGTGATATCGGACAACTGCACCGTCAAGAACAACGTGATCGAAAGGAACAATTGGGCTGGCATATGTCTCGAAGCCGTCGGAAACGAGACGCCATCAGGTAACATCATCGAAAAGAACGAGGTCAGGGACAACCCATATGGTATTTGCCTTCTTAACTCCTTCGATAACTTGATTTTCGCAAACAGATTTTTCAATAACACCGAGATCAACGCTTTTGACAACAGGCACAATCAGTGGGACCTCGATGGTGTTGGCAACTATTACGGTGATTTCAACTGCACCGACGAAGATAACGACACCATCTGCGACTCAGCCTACAACATAACGGGCGGCACAAGCGTGGATGCGTATCCTTTTGCCTCTTGATCGGGGTAGGATACCCCGTTCCTATTTTCCCCCACGCCCCATTTTCTCCTGTTCCTATTTTCCGAAGCGTTTAACGAAGCTTCCGTTTGCCCGTCCCAAAACTAACGGAACGAAATTGGAACTACAGGTTCGAGTCGGAAAGTTTCCATCCATCCGAATTTTGGATATTTATAAAGATAATTATCAGTTATTGTGTTGTATCAACCAGAGAAGAATCTCAAACCAGACCGCACAGTATTTACCTCTTGGTAGGCGATGGGACGGCGAGTTCAAGTTGGCATGGATAGGTGGTTTCGTTGAAGGCGATCATGATCTCTGGACGCACTCTGGGACAGGGTGCAACCTGTGAAGCGAAGACGTCACCGGAATTTTTCAAAGCGACGTCCTTTTGTTCTCTCTCAGAAGAGGATTATAGCTCCCTTGACCTAAAAGAAGGCGGAAATGTCCGAGTTGCCACCCCGTTTGGTGAAGTGGTGGTATCTGCCAGGACCGATGATGGTCTGCCCTCGGGTATGATCTTTATACCCATGGGGCCCTGGGCCAACGTCCTTGTGGGGCCCAACACCGGTGGCTGTGGCACGCCCCAGTTCAAAGGTGTCGAGGCAGATGTGGCGAGCACGGATATGCTGGTTAAAGACGTTCGCGAACTCTTCGGCGATCTTGTGGAGGAGAAGAGGAGGGAAACATCTTGATAGTGGAAGACGTTCTTTGCCCCTTCTGCGGTTGCCTTTGCGACGATATCAAAGTCGAAGTAGAAGACAACCAGATCGTCAGCGTGAAGAGGGCATGCAGGTTGGGCGGGAGCAAGATAAGAGGACATGGCAGGATAGAAGCGCCCCTTGTCAGGAAAGACGGCGAGCTTGTGAAGGCAACTTATGAGGAGGCATACGACCGAGCGGCCCAAATTCTTCTGGACGCGAAGAGACCCCTCCTTTATGGCTGGTGTTCAACCGTCTGCGAGACCCACAAGAAAGGCATACTCCTCGCAGAAGAGGTTCGTGGGGTTATCGATTCCACAGCTACAGTCTGCCATGGTCCATCGATCATAGGGATTGAAGAAAAGGGACTTGCAGGGTCCACCCTGGGCCAGATAAAGAACAGAGCAGACCTCATCGTCCTATGGGGTGCAAATCCTGCAGAAGCCCACCCTCGGCATTCTCAGCGTTATTCTACCAACTCGAAGGGCAAGTACACTGAAGAAGGTCGCAAAGGCAGGAAAGTGATCGTGGTCGATGTTAGGGCGACGAGAACTTCAAAGAACGCGGACAAGTTCCTCCAGATAAAGCCGGGCACCGATTACGAGATCATATCCGCGCTGAGAATGATCCTGAAGGGAAAAGCTGACCTTATGCCTGAAACTGTTGCAGGAGTTTCTAAGGGCGACCTTGAAGAGGTGGCCGAGATGATGAAAGCCGCAAGGTTTGGGTCCCTGCTCTTTGGCCTCGGTCTGACCCACAGTAGAGGCCGGTACAAGAACATCGACAACGCCCTCTCGCTAGTTGCTGATCTCAACACCCACACAAAGTTTGTGGTCATGGCAATGAGAGGACACTACAACGTGACGGGATTTGGCCAGGTTTGCGCCTGGGAAACAGGTTTTCCAATGGCGGTGGACCTTTCCAGGGGAATTCCCTACTTCAACCCAGGCGAGACCGCTGCCTGTGACATTCTAGGCAGGAGAGAGGCAGACGCCATGATGGTGGTTGCTGCAGACCCTGCCTCAAACTTCCCCAAAGAAGTTGTGAGAGGTATGGCTGACATTCCGGTCATACAGATAGATCCCTTCGAAAACCCCACGACTTTCCTTTCGGATGTTGTCATACCGAGCGCGGTGGCTGGAGTGGAAGTCGAGGGGACTGCTTATAGGATGGACGGCCTCTCTTTGAGGATGAAGAAGGTGGTGGATTCACCTTATCCAAGCGATGAAGTGATAATCGAGAACATTCTGGAGAGCGTAAGGAGGCTCCGAGATGATAATTAAGGGCGGAATCGTCTACGATCCCCTGAACGGGATCTTCGGCGAAGAGATGGACATATCCATCGAGAACGGAAAAGTCGTCGAAGAAGCTGAAAACAAAGAGGAGATAGACGCGAAAGGTCTTTTGGTCATGCCGGGTGGAGTGGATGCCCACGCCCACATCGCAGGGGCCAAGGTCAATACCGGAAGGATAATGCGGCCCGACGATGGAAGAATAGGCATCGAGCCCAAGACCGATCTTTTGAGGCCTTCTTCTGGCTATACAGTTCCCAACTGTTACGCCATGGGATACAGGTACGCCCGTCTCGGTTACACCACCTCCTTCGAGGCTGCAACGCCCATCATCGAATCCAGGCACACTCACGAAGAGCTGGAAGAAATCCCCATCATCGACAAGGGCGCGCTCACGCTCTTTGGGAACAATTGGGAAGTCCTGGAATGCGTTCGTGACGGTGACGTGGACAAATTGGCGGCTTTCATCGCTTGGGGCCTGAGGGCGAGCAGAGGTTACGGTGTCAAGGTCGTCAACCCTGGCGGCGGGGAAGCCTGGGGTTTTGGAGGCAACGTCAAAGGCTTGGACGATCCCGTGCCAGATTTCGACGTGACCCCAAGAGAGATCATAAGGTCGCTCATGGAGGCAAACGAAATCTTGAGGCTGCCTCACTCGGTTCACCTTCACACAAACAACCTGGGAAAACCAGGAAACTACGAGACCACTCTTGAGACCCTCAAAGCTGTTGAGGGCATCAAGGCCTCTGTGGATCGGCAGTCTTTGCACATAACCCACATGCAGTTCAGCTCTTATGGAGGATCAGGCTGGGCCGATTTCGAGTCGAAAGCTCCAGAAATTGCCGATTACTTCAACAAGCACGACCAGTTCACCATGGACATGGGCCAGCTCATCTTCGGAAGCGCCACCACCATGACTGCAGATGCGCCTTTGGAGTACAGCAACGCAAGGCTGCTTCACGCCAAGTGGTCCAACCACGACATCGAGCTCGAAGAGAGCAGCGGCGTTGTGCCTTTGGTCTACGGAAGAAAGATGCCCATAAACGCAATCCAGTGGGCGATTGGGCTTGAGCTCGCCTTGCTCACCGAAAGTCCCTGGAAGATCTTGATGACCACGGATCATCCCAACGGTGGGCCTTTCGTGAACTATCCCGAAGTCATCACGCTTCTCATGAGCCAGCCAAAGAGAGACGAGGAAATCTCAACTCTCCACGCACTGGTTACAAAGAGATCAACGCTTGGAACCATAGAAAGGGAGCTGGACTGGGGCGAGATTGCTGTCATGACGAGAGCGGCTCCAGCCAAGGTCCTGGGGCTCAAGGATAAGGGTCATCTGGGTGTGGGGGCAGATGGAGATGTTTCCGTATACGACCTCCATCCCGACAAGATCGATCCTTCGAAGGACTACAAGAAAGTCAAAGAGGCTCTCTCTCTTGTGAAGTACAACATCAAAGGTGGCGAAATGGTGGTGAAAGACGGCGAGATCGTGGCTTTGCCTCAGGGAAGGACCTACTGGGTGGACGCTTCGGTTTCCGAGGATCTGGCACAAAGGGTTGAGGCAGACCTGGTGGACAAGTTCACCAAGTATTACAGCATCCAGAAGTCCAACTACATGGTGCAGGACGCCTACGTGACTCGTCCTATAGTGGTAAAGGCGGGGGCGATCTAGATGAGAGAGATCGTGGTCAAACCGCGTCGGGAGTTCGACATTCCAGTGGAAGCGGAGACCATCTCTCCTGATGTCTTCGCCTCTTTGACCCTAAAAGAGATCGAGGGCCTGGAGGTCTGGGAGGGGAACCGAAAGCAAGTTCTTTCAGACCTTTTCTCGGTGTCTGGAAACGATTCTCCGGCCACTGTCGAGGAGACCCGGATCAAGCTTGAAGGGAACTTTTCGCGAACGAAGAGGATCGGCGAGAAGATGACTGCAGGCGAAATCGAGGTTGAAGGGAGCGTTGGAATGCACGCAGGAAACGGGATGAATGGCGGCGTTATCTGCGTAAACGGTGATGCTAGCGACTGGCTCGGGCGCGAGATGCGTGGCGGCCTCATAACGGTTAAGGGGAGCGCTGGCGATTACGTGGGTTCTGGGTATCGAGGCGAGGCCTGCGGCATGCGCGGCGGCAATATCGTGATAGAAGGTTATGCAGGCGACTATCTTGCCGAACACATGTGCGGAGGCACCATAACCGTTGCCGGGAATGTCGGAGATTTTGCTGGTTCTTCCAATCGGGGCGGGACTATCGAGATTGGTGGCGATGCGTATCTTCCCGGAGCCGAGATGGTCAGCGGATCTATAGTTGTCAAGGGCAAAGCTCAAGTGCTTCCTTCATACCAGTCCGAGGGGGTCGTGGGTCTTGAGGGTATGACGCTGAAGAAGTTCTCAGGTGACTTGGTGGAGAACGGAAAAGGAAACTTGTACGCCGCCTCTGTGGAACAATAGTGTTTAACGATACCTTTTGGACATATATCGAGCTCGTAAGAGTTTGGGATTTGACCTCTTCAGCGTCGTATGATATCGATCTTGCGATGAGCCAATTGGTTTTATCCAATTGGTCTCATCCGATTGGTTATCGACGATAAGTTGAGGAACAGTCAGCTTGATAAGTGATTACAGATCTAAACCGATGTTAAGCTCATGATAATTTTGAGGTGTTGGGATTGATTGATCGCAGCAGAATTCTAGAAATTTTGGATGGATATAACCTGAGCGACCCCCTGATTGGGGCTATCGCTTCTCACTCTGCCTTAGACACCTGTGATGGTGCCATTGAAGAGGGATTTAGAACTCTCGCCGTCTGTCAGAAGGGAAGGGAAAAGACCTATGCCGAGTACTTCCGGACCAACCGACTTGGTGGCGACTTGGTTACGGGCGTGGTCGACGAGGTCAAGATTCTCGACAAATTCCCAGACATAATAAGCAATGTTCAGCAGGAGTCGTTGAGGGAGAGAAACGTGCTCTTCGTTCCGAACAGATCCTTTACCGCTTACTGTGGGATGGATGCTGTAGAGGACGAGTTTGAGGTGCCCTTGCTTGGAAGCAGGAACCTTCTCAGGTCTGAGGACAGGGGTGAAGAGCGGGACTACTATTGGATCCTTGAGAAGGCAAACCTTCCTTATCCCGAGCCTTTGGAACCTGACGAGATCGACGAGTTGGTGATGGTGAAGCTGCCTCATGCCGTAAAGAACTTGGAACGGGGTTTTTTCACTGCGGCAAACTATGATGAGTATTGCCAGAAGTCGGACGCGTTGTTAAAGCAGGGCGTGATCGACGACGATGGTCTTTCGCTCGCCAGGATAGAGAGATATGTGGTCGGACCGGTCTTCAACCTGGACTTTTTCTACTCTCCCATCACAGATAGAATCGAACTTCTGGGAATCGACTGGAGGTTCGAGTCGAGCCTCGACGGGCACGTCAGGCTTCCTGCGCCCCAGCAGATGACTCTGAACGAGGCGCAGATCAACCCGGAGTATACGGTCTGTGGCCACAACTCAGCCACCTTGAGAGAATCTCTTCTGGATAAGGCCTTTGAGCTTGCCGAAAAGTACGTGGCAGCGACCAAAGAGCACTACAGCCCTGGAATTGTAGGGCCTTTCTGTCTCCAGACCTGTGTGGATAAGGACCTCGACTTTTACATCTACGACGTTGCGCCGAGGATTGGAGGAGGGACCAACGTTCACATGGCGGTGGGTCACCCTTACGGAAACGCCCTTTGGCGAACTAACATGAGCACTGGAAGGAGGCTCATGCGAGAGGTTAAGATCGCTCTCGAAAACGACGAACTCGACAAGATCGTAACGTAGTCAACATAAACGCTTAGTTACGTTAGCGAAGGTGCGGCATCTGAGAACATCAAGTTCGCAGCGTCAGTTAACATGTCTGAGGAAGAGTATCCAAAGCGGCTCCTGAAGGCTCTGGAGCGGTTGGAGAAGGAAGGGGAAAAGGTCGTTTACGTCTTTTCCGCCATGCCAAGAAGGTACATGGACGAAAGAAGCGCGGCAATGGCCAGGGTAGGTGCGCTTGACGAGAAGAAGATGTCGTCTTGGGTCGTGGTCACAGAAGAGAACCTGGTCTTTATTAGGACGGGCCTCGTTCGGAACAGGGTGGACAAGTTCCCTCTGGACAAAATCGAAGACGTGGAATACGTTGACGAGTTTCAGGACAACACCCTCAAGATAAGGGTCAGCGGCGGCGCCGAGAATGTGAGGTTCTATGACGATGTCGACGGGATCCGGTTCTATCAGCATATGAAGTTCAGGGACAGGGGCCAGGAATGAAACTGCAGGTGGTGGCTCATTGCCTTCTCAACCCTTTAACGAGGTTGAAGGGGATAAGGCCTGCCAAGTTCTCGGCTGAAGCGCCCTTGATCCAGCTTCCCTGCCCCGAGGCCGGCTATCTTGGGCTCGATCGGTGGGCCATCACCAAGAACCAGATCGATATGCCCAATTACAGGCGGTACTGCAGGGAGGTCTTCGCCCATCAGGTCGACTTGGTCGAGCAGTTTGCCAAAAAGGGGTTCAAAATTGAGGTCGTGGGCGTTGCCGACAGCCCAACCTGCGGGATCGCTTCTACCACTTGGGGTTACCATGGTGGAAAGATTCGCCCCGAACCTCACGAGCATATTGAAGGAAAGGGTGTCTTCATGGAGGAGATCGAATCGGAGCTCGCTCGAAGGGGCGTTTCGTTCCGGTTCGTGGAGGCCGAAAGGGTCGAGAGATAAATTCGGCAAGGGCGAATCAGGGAGGCAAAAAGGTCGGCACATAGTCGATACAGAAGAGCAGAGCGAAAATCCGATTACGGGAGGACAAAAGTGAATCCAAGATGTCTTCTAAGGTGCTAGAGATTATTCGATAGAAGCCCCAACCGAACCTTTCCTTTGTGCCTCTCTGTCCAACACTTTTATTTTGCGAAATAAATGGTGGCGCAAAGCACGCCTCGTTTCTCAGAGCGAAGTTGCGCCGCAGCAACTTGTATTCTTTTGTTTTGGCGCACCAATGGGATCTGTGATCCACGACCTTTCAGGCTGGAGTTGTTAACAAAGATCATTTGCCATAGCTCGGCCGATAGTTCTTAAATAGAGTGTTGCACCTTTCTGGATTGCTTTGAACCGTGTATTCAACGTGAGCGAGCTGAACGCTCGGATCAAGGACCGGCTCACAACGGATCTCAGGCTCAACGATCTTTGGGCCAGTGGAGAACTATCCGACGTGGTGAACCACCGATCAGGCCACCGGTACTTCACCCTCAAAGACGAGACATCCCAGATATCCTGCGTCCTCTTCCGAAACAAAGGCAAGAACCTGGACTTCGAGCTCGAGAATGGGCTGAACGTCCTCGTCTTCGGGGACGTGAGTTTCTATCAGGTCCGAGGTCATGTTCAGATCATCGCTCGAGCTATAGAGAAAGATTCGGGGTTGGGATCTCGGCACCAGGAGTTCGAGAAACTCAAGAAGAAACTGATGGCAGAAGGCCTCTTCGATGAGGCCAGAAAGAGGCAGCTTCCCGCCTATCCAAGCAAGATCGGAATCATCACATCCCCGGACGGAGCAGCTCTCCAGGATGTGCTCAGAATCCTGGGGTCTTATCCCGCGGGGATCATCCTTTCGCCTGCCCAGGTGCAAGGAGAATCTGCTCCCCAATCCATAGCCTTGGCTCTGAGAGCCCTTCGAGGAAAAGCGGACGTTGCCATTGTCTGCAGAGGTGGTGGGTCTACAGAAGACCTCTGGCCCTTCAACTCCGAGGTCGTGGCTAGGACCATATATCAATCCGACTGCCCGATCGTCTCGGCTGTAGGCCATGAGACCGACATTACCATAGCGGATTTCGTTGCAGATGTTAGAGCGCCTACGCCTTCCGCAGCTGCAGAGATCGTGAAGCCCGACATAGCTGGGCTGGAAGACACTTTGCAAGAGTGGGAAGTTCGGATGACCAGGTCTCTTTCCACCACCCTCGAAAGAAGACAGAACAAGCTTTCTCGTATCGAGATGAGCCTTTCTGCCAGTACCATGATGAGGCGGCTGGAAGAGAAACGTTGCCATCTCGAAAGGCTCTCGAAGCGTATTTTATCGGCCGAAACTGATAAGACTGCGCTTTTGAAGACTCGGCTGGATCTTGCCCAGGGGAAATTGGACGAGCTAAGCCCCTTGGCCACGCTCACGAGGGGGTACGCCATTGTTCGGACCGAGAGGGGGCTTGTTAGGCGCTCTTCCAACGTGGAGCTGGGCGAAGAGATCGATCTGATCTTGGCGGAGGGAAGGCTAAGATGCAAAGTGACCGGGAGAGATTTGCGAGGGATGAATCATGGAGGAGAATGAGGATCTGAGCCTGGAGACATCTTTGGAAGAGCTAGAACAGATAGTCCAGGCTCTGGAGGAAGGAGATCTATCTTTGGAGGAAAGCCTGAAAGTCTTCGAGCAGGGAATCACTCTTTTGAGACGGTGCAATTCTCTTCTGGAGGGGGCAGAGCAGAAGATCGAAGTCCTGACCTGCGATCTTCCAGAAGATCTGCAAAGTCAAAACTGAGGAGGGGTTGAAAATGGCCGAAGAGGATCAAAAGAGGTCCACGAAGCAGACCCGTTCTTTGCTCGAAGAAGGGGGGAATGTGACCATCGTCACCTTCGGCGACTCGATTTCAGCAGGCTTTGCGGTTCGCCACGGTTTTCCGGATTTCTGGAAAGATATGCTAGAAAAGAAGTACCCAAAAGCCAAGATCGAGATTGTAAATCAAGGCGTCTGTGGGGATACGAGCCTGAATGGTTTGGGAAGGCTTGAGTGGTCGGTGATGGCAAACAAACCAGACCTCGTCACGATAAACTTCGGGATAAACGACATGTACATGGGCTTTCGGATCGGCGAGTTCAAGTCCAACATTATCGAGATCGTAGACAGAGTCCTAGAAGAATGTGGATGTGAGGTTATTCTCCTATCATCTGAACCTTTGGTCACGCCTAGTTTTGACGAGATGATTCTGAGTTACTACCAGGTCCTAAAACAAACGGCCGAGGAGATGGATGTGGGGTTCGTGGACGTTTACAGCGCCTGGATGAAGTGCGTGGAAGAAGGCACTTCACTGGAGTCGCTGATCCTTCCAGGACTGGATCACCCTAACGAAGCAGGATACAGGATCATAGCCGAGGAGATGATGCAGCTCTTTTAGGAATTGTGATAAAAACCTCCGATTCAGGATGGCAAGACAAGTCCATGTCGACACCTGAAACGGCTTGCTCAATTGAGAATAGTGCATGAGGAGGACTCTTCTACGTATTCGGTCATTCCTGGTGATCGTATTCTGCTGAGTTTGGCCAATTTTAGATCTGCTCTCGGCGAACGATCCCGCACGCCACGTTAGGTTCCAGCCATAAAGCCTAACTTTTTTCGGGACACCTCTTTATTCACCTAACAGCATCATCCAACCATTGTTCAAGCGGCCAAAATCTGGGCAAGATGCAGCAAGAAAAGAGAACTACGTGTTATCGAAGTGGGTGCATATGATGCTAACCAACCTGAAACCAGGTGATTGGGGACGAATTGTGGCCATAGAAGGAGGTCACGGTGCCAGAGAGAAACTCCAGGTGAGAGGGATCTTTGAAGGCTGTACCTTAAAAGTGATCTCCTGCAGAGGTCCGATTGTAGTCGAAGTTAACAGAAATACGATCGCTCTCGGCAGGGGAATTGCACAAAAAATACGAGTGGTTTGAGGTGATCATATGGAAAAGAAGCTGTCAGAGATGGAATATGACGAGAGGGGATCTGTGAAGAGCATCGAAGACAGTCTTCGAGATCGGCTGGCAGGCATGGGCATCAGGAATGGAAAGAACATCAGAATGATCACAAAGCAACCCATAAAAGGACCCGTGGTTGTGGAAATGGGCGGATCTAGCACATCGTTGGGGCTGGGAATCGCAAAAAAGATCGTAGTGGAAGTGGACAAACCAACTACCCCACCATAAAGGATGTAGCTTGTAACTACAGTGTTTAACGATACCTTTCGGACAAATCTCTACGTTCAGGCAAGACAGAATCTCGCCACTGCCTACTCCAAAAAGGCGCCTCAAATGCGGTTTCAGACCAAGCACTGCTACTTACCGCGCCCCTCGAGGCATCGCACTCAGAACGCCAGTCATTTGAAGCCACATTTCTCTGAAAACAATCGGAGTGGCCTGACCTCAGAAAAGGTGGACTGGCGAAGCTTAACTCTTGAGCAAAAGGGGACTAACATGGAAACCAAATATACTTTATGGAGGTGTAAGCACGCGCTTCTCCCCACTCTTCAGCTTACGCTGAAAAGCTCCAGACTGAAAGATCTGGATACCTTAAAGGAGGGGATCTCCGCGCTGCTATGGAGATGAAAGTACTGCTCATGGGCCATCCCAACGTTGGCAAGAGCGTGGTATTCAACCGCTTCACAGGGGTAGACGTCATCACCTCCAACTATCCCGGAACCACCGTCGAATACTCTGAAGGGTCTATGCGAGTTCGTGGGCCGTGTCAAATTTGTAATGGGCCTTGCAAAACTCCGGTTGAAAATTCTGAAGAACTTATGCAAGAGTGCGTCGAAGATATTACCGTCATAGACGTGCCAGGGACCTTCTCTTTGGAGCCGAAAGACAAGGCAGAAGAGGTAGCGGTGGAGATGCTCGATCGGGAAAAAGATGCTGTTGTAATATCTGTCGTTGATTCATCCAAGGTCGAGAGAGGGCTCTACCTGACATTGGAGATCATAGAGAGGGGTTACCCCGTGGTGCTCGCGCTCAACATGTGGGACATGGCAAAACACAAAGGAATCAAGATAGATGTGAACCGGTTGAGCGACATCCTCGGAATCCCTGTAGTTCCAACCACAGCCGTCAGTGGCGAGGGGATAGCAAGTTTGGTATCTTCTCTGAAGAAGGCAACACACGTGGAGATAGAAAATATCGTCGAACGGGCAAGGGGTTTGAAATGAAACTTACCGCTGATGAACGCTGGAACTTGATCGACGAGATCTCAAAAGAGACGGTCTCTTTTGGAGAATATCACGAGACATTGATAGACGTAATCGGGGAGATCACGGTCAAACCCATGACAGGCATACCGGTCGCCATTGCAGCTCTCTACGCCTTCTGGAGCATATTTAGCTCCTTTGCAGGCTTCTTTACCGATGGTTTTTTCGTCAAGATCTTCGACGAATACTGGCTGCCCTGGTGGCAATCCCACTTTCCAGGAGTGGGCGGGTGGTTATACTATATCATCGTGGGAGATCCCACGGCAGATAATTGTTTCGAAGCCTTCGGCATGTTGACATCGGGGCTCTTCGTTGCCATCGGCATCGTCCTACCTGCTGTACTCATATTCTATCTGACGCTCACGTTGCTAGAAGACGTGGGATATCTGCCAAGGCTTGCAGTTCTCATGGACGCGGTTTTGCACAAGATAGGACTACATGGATATGCGATAGTGCCCACCATTCTTGGCCTGGGGTGTAACGTTCCTGGTGTTGCTGCTACCAGAATCCTGGAAACGAGAAAGGAACGCTTCGTGATGATGACGCTCCTTGCCATATTCGTGCCCTGCGGTGCTCAGCTTGGAATCATGAACGACGTGATTCCGGAGACGATGGGCTTAGTTCTCCTGTACTTGATGATCGGGTATTTCATCACGGGTTTCATCCTGAACAAGATCATCCCAGGCAAATCTCCTGAGATCCTGATGGACGTTCCACCCCTCCAAAAGCCGCTGCTGAGCAACCTGGCACTGAAGATATGGATGAGAATGAAGGGCTTTTTCACCGACGCAATTCCTTACGTGCTGTTGGGCGTGCTGTTGGTGAACGTATTGTACCTCGTCGGGTTTATACAATGGCTGGGCGGCGCTCTTTCGCCGGTCTTTGTTCATTGGTTTGGCGTGCCCGAGGAGACCACAGGTCCTTTGATAGCGGCCTTTCTCAGAAAGGACTTGGCTGTTGCACAGCTTAGCGTGATCGAGATGACCTGGTACCAAATGGTGACATCTGTAGTGCTGGTCACGATATACTTCCCCTGCCTTGCAACGTTCATGATGTTGCTCAAAGAAGGCGGAAAAGAGCTCCTGGGAAGTTTAGCGGTGCTGATCGCGGTGGTCACCTTGTTCGGCGGACTGCTCCACTTGATAGGAATATTGGCAGGGGTGGCTTAGATGAAAGGAAACAGCATATACTTCGCCCTGCTTGGCGCAGTTACTTTGGCATGCGGCCTTGCAGATCTGATAGTAACAGTATCGAGGGGTGTCTACATCTGGGGAATTGTGGAGATTCCAGGCGAGATGTTCAGAGGTGGCTGGGGCGGGCTTGTTGTTATTTTTGCGGGCCTATTCTACCTCTCCGGATCAAAGAACGTCTCCGAGATACATCAGCTATCGAAAGTGGTGATGGGCAGCATCTTGATCTGGTTGATGGCCGGTTGTGACCTTCTCGCAAGGATCACAGAGTCGATACCTGGCGGAGATGAAGGTTGGTTCAACTCGATAGATGGGTTCTTTGGAACCTACGCGCCACCATACACCCCTGCAATGCTCCTGTTGCCGTTCTCATTGGTGGTGATCTACCATATCCACAAGGTGCATCCTCAAGGTCAAGCGATTGAAGATGAAAGCACCAATTGAAGGTCGACCGAGTCTGTGGTTTTCAAGCCCTATTATCTATGAGCCTATTTCAAAATGCCGCCGAATGCTGGTCTTTGCTGATCAAACATCTCGGCGAAAGAATCACCACCCCTGGCTTCAAATGACGTGTAAACTTCGGTTCATTATCAATGGCCGTATAAGTAGTT
>Ga0272443_10001370_pt1 | contig 36048 bp, 30 predicted proteins | sample SSMAcet12_FD_193581 | JGI IMG/M metagenome (GOLD analysis project Ga0272443, IMG submission 193581) | Marine sediment archaeal communities from Little Sippewissett salt marsh, Falmouth, MA, United States - SSM-Acet-12 | ecosystem: Environmental > Aquatic > Marine > Wetlands > Sediment ... | reverse complement strand
TGCCTTCCAACGTGTCCAACCGCAGCCGGCCGGCGCTCAGCTTGCAGATCATCGGCGCATGCGTAGGGAGGATGGCCGTCAGGCCGTCGTGTATGGTCAGAATCGCGCAGGTCACATCGCCTGTAAACACGACGCCTTCCGGCGTGATCAAGCTGCATGGAAACGATCGCTTAGCCACGAACCGCCTCCTCCGGCAGGTTTCTGGTCACCCGCTCCCGACGGAACTTCCTTTTAAGGTGACGGGACTTCGGGCGTGGGCGACGGTGAAACCTTTGCGAGCCCCCGCGCCTTGGTCTCGGCCTGCTCGATCGTGCCCACGTACATGAACGCCTGCTCCGGAAGATGGTCCCACTTGCCCTGGCAGATCTCCGCGAAGCCGCGGATCGTCGCCTCCCGGGGTGCAGAGGCGCCTGGAAGTCCCGTAAACGGTTCGGTCACGAAGAACGGCTGCGAGAAGAACCGCTCGATACGTCGCGCGCGGTGGACGAGGAGCTTGTCCTCTTCGGACAGCTCGTCGATGCCGAGCAGCGCGATGATGTCCTGGAGGTCGCGGTAGCGCTGGAGGATGCCCTGCACCTGCCGCGCGACCTGGTAATGTTCGTCCCCGATGTACTGCGCGTCGAGAATCCGGCTCGACGAGGCGAGCGGGTCGATGGCGGGGTAGATTCCCTTCTCGCTGATGGGGCGGCTCAGGACGATGAACGCGTCGAGGTGGGTGAAGGTCGTGGCCGGCGCCGGGTCGGTCAGGTCGTCAGCCGGGACGTAGACCGCCTGCACGCTCGTCACTGCTCCGCGGTGGGTCGAGGCGATCCGCTCCTGAAGCTCGCCCATCTCGGTGGCCAGGGTCGGCTGGTAGCCCACGGCTGACGGCATCCGACCCAGCAGGGCCGACACCTCGGCCCCCGCCTGCGAGTAGCGGAAGATGTTGTCGATGAACAGCATCGTGTCAGCCGCACCGCCCTCGTCCCGGAACCACTCGGCCATCGTCAGCGCGCTTAAGGCGGCGCGGAGCCGCGCGCCGGGCGGTTCGTTCATCTGCCCGAAGACCATGGCTGTGCGTTCGAGCACCTGGCGGGTCGCGCCGTCGGTGTCCTGGTAAGTCGCCTCCTGCATCTCGATCCACAGGTCGTTGCCCTCGCGCGTTCGTTCCCCTACGCCGGCGAACACGGAGTAGCCCGAGTGCTCGCGCGCGATGCGGGCGATCATCTCCTGTACGATGATCGTCTTGCCGAGGCCCGCCCCCCCGAACAGACCGATTTTGCCGCCCCGCACGAAAGGGGCGAGCAGATCGATCACTTTGATTCCGGTCTCGAGTATTTCCGATTTGGGCATCAGGTCCGCGAAGGGCGGCGGGTCACTGTGAATGGGGCGCCGCTCTTGCGCGTGGACCGGTCCGCGCCCGTCGATAGTTTCGCCAACGACATTGAACACGCGCCCGAGCGTGGCCGGCCCGACCGGCACCGTCGCCGACCTGCCCGTATCACGGATCGCCGTGCCACGCACCAGCCCATCGGTCGTCCCCAGCGCGACGGCCCGAACCCGGCCGCCCCCCAGATGCAAGGCGACCTCGCACCAAAGGGTCGTGCCCTGCGCGTTTTTCGGCGTCGTTGACTCCCGGTCGACGGTCAGGGCGTTGTTCAGCGCCGGCAGGTGGTCCTCGTCAAACTCGGCGTCGAGCGTCGAGCCGACCACCTGGATGACCCGTCCGATGCTCTTGTCTTTTTGGGGTGTTTGTCCCATCCGAACCTCGATCGCTGGGGTTGCGTGCCGGCGGCATCGGCGGATCGCGTCCGCCTGCACGCTCGGCCCTCGCTTACTTCAGTGCTTCCGCGCCTCCCATGATGTCCAGCAACTCCAGTGTGATCTGGGACTGGCGCGCCCGGTTGTACTGCTGCGTGAGCTTCCGAATCATGTTGCCGGCCGACTCGGTGGCCGACTTCATCGCGATCATCCGTGCAACCTGCTCACTGACGGCAGCATGAATGAAACACTGGAACAATTGCAGCTTGACCCCCTGCGGCAGCAGGTCGCCTAACAGCTCGGCCGGCGGGGGGATGACGTCATATTCGGTTACGAGTTTCGTATCCAGTTGTTCCTGCTCTTCCTGCGGCGGGTGCTGCAGGGGCAGAAGCTGGATCGTTCGCACCACCTGCTGCGACGCCGTCTCAAAGTGCATGTACGTGACGTGGGCGGAATCGACCCTTTGCCGGGTGTAGGCATCCATGACGGCCGTGGCGATCGGCTCGACGGCGACGAACTGCGGCTGGTGCTCGAACACCGTCAGGCCGGTCGCCAGTGTGCGCCCCTCAAACTCGAAATGGCGGATTCCCTTGCGGCCTGAAACGATCAGTTCGATCTCCTGGCCTTTTTGTTCGCGTATTGCAATCTGGCCTTCTGCCTCGCGCAGAATGGAGATGTTGTAGGCGCCGCACAGGCCGCGGTTGCCGGTCAGTACGATCAGCACCGAGCGCTTGGACTCAGGATGCGGCTCCAGCAGAGGGTGCCGGATCGGCTCCGCGCGCGAAAGCCGCTGGACGACCGACAGGAACTGCTCCATGTACGCCTTGGAGCGGTTCGCGCGCTGCATCGCGCTTTGGAAACGGCTCGTCGCGATCAGTTGCATCGTGCGCGTGATCTTGCGGATGTTCTGAACCGACTTGCGCTGTTTGACGATGGCGCGTGCCTTGGCCATGGTGCGTCCCGGTCCGTTCGCAGGTTCCTGTGCGTTATTCCTCTGGCCCGAATACGTCCTTGAGATTTCCGATCACTTTCTTGAGCGCCTCGGCCGACGTTTTCGAAAGCGTGCCCGTTTCCTGAATCTCCGTGCGGATATCGGGATGCCGGTCGCGCACAGACTCCAGGAGCTGGTGCTCGAACGTCGCGATCTGCTTTGGCGGCAGGTCATCGAGATACCCTTGCGTTCCGGCGAAAAGACTGATGACCTGATCGATCACGGAGAACGGCTGGTGCTGTCCCTGCTTGAGCAGCTCGACCATCGCCTTACCGCGGTCGAGCTGGTGCTGAGTTGCGGGGTCGAGTTCCGTTCCCAGTTGGGCGAACGCCTCGAGGTCGCGGTAGGCCGCCAGGTCGAGCCGCAGCGAGCCGGCCACCTGTTTCATGGCTGGTATCTGCGCCTTGCCGCCGACGCGCGACACGCTGATGCCCACATTGATTGCCGGCCGAACGCCCGCGAAAAACAGGTCCGGTTCGAGGTAAATCTGCCCGTCCGTGATCGAAATGACGTTCGTCGGAATGTAGGAAGAGACCTCGCCTTCGAGCGTCTCGATGATTGGCAGCGCTGTCAGGGAGCCTCCGCTGCCGGCTACCTTGCGCAGCTCGTGGGTCTGGGCGCAGTCTTCGAGGTCTTTTTCCGCCTCGTGCAGGCCGGGGATGCCCACATAGACCTTGCCGGTTTCCGGCGGGCGCGTTTCTTCCGGAGCCGTACGGGGCACGAGTACCCGGTGCGTCGCGAGTTTGGCGGCCCGTTCGAGCAGACGGCTGTGCAGGTAGAACACGTCGCCGGGGTAGGCCTCGCGTCCCGGCGGGCGGCGCAACAGCAGCGACAACTGCCGGTAGGCCGCCGCCTGCTTGGAAAGATCGTCATAGACGCAGAGGGTGTCCCGGCCATGGGTGTACATGAAATACTCAGCCATCGCGCAGCCGGCGTAGGGAGCGATGTACTGGAGCGGCGCAGCCGAGGCGCTGCCGGCCGCCACAACGATCGTGTAGTCCATCCCCCCGTGTTCACGGAGCGCGTCAACCACGGCGGCGATCGTCGATTCCTTCTGGCCGATCGCCACATAGACGCAGAGGACGCCCTTATCCTTCTGATTGATGATCGTGTCGACGGCGACCGTCGTCTTGCCGGTTTTGCGGTCGCCGATGATCAACTCGCGCTGGCCACGCCCGATCGGCACCATGCTGTCGATCGCCTTGATGCCGGTAAGGAGCGGCTCGCTGACGGGCTCGCGATCGGCGATGCCGGGGGCCACGATCTCGACCGGACGGCGGTCGGCTGCCTCGATCGCCCCGGCGTCGTCGATGGGCCGGCCGAGCGGGTCGACCACGCGGCCGATCATGGGTTCTCCCACCGGTACGGAGAGCACTTGGCCGGTGCCCCGCACGGTGTCCCCTTCCTTGATCCCCACATCCTCGCCGAGAATGACCGCACCGATGAAGTTTTCCTCGAGGTTGAACACCTGCCCGATGGTCCCATTTTCAAACGTGATCATCTCGCCGGCCATCACGCTGGACAGGCCATAGATGCGTGCGATGCCGTCGCCGACGTCCAGAACGCGTCCGATCTGGGAAACCTCGAGCTCACCCGCATAGCGGCTGATTTCGTCCTTGATTACCGAGGCGATTTCGTCAACTCTGAACTTCATCCGTCAGAAATCCTGTTCGTTGCGGGTGTTGTTGTGTGTGCGCGAACGTTGCCCCTGCTCACGTTTTAGGCTGATCGTCCAGATACATTTCGCTGCGAAACGATTCCCGCCGTCCGCGCGCCTGTACGCGCTGGTGCATCCGCTCGAGACGCGCCAGAACGCTTCCGTCGGCCCGCATGTCGCCGACGCGGATCACGATGCCGCCGATGATTTCCGGGCGGACCTCTTCCACCAGGATCGGCGTGCTGCCCAGCCAGCCCGTCACGACGGCCCGGATAGCCGTTCGCATCTCGTGCCAAAGCGGCATCGCCGTCTGGACCGTGATTTCAGTGGCTCCCCGCCGTCTCTGCATCCGCAGTTCGAGGCACCGCTGTACCGCCCTCACGAGACGCTGGCGCCGCCGCTGATTCAGGATCTGCAACAGGTTCAACAGCAGATCGTTCATGCGGCCGCGGAACAGCTTCTCCAGCGAGGCGCGACGCTGCTTCACGTCGATCACCTCGGAGATCAGCCATTGCTCGAATTGGGGATGATCGCCCATGAACACGACGAGGTCGGCGTACTCGGCGGCTACCTCGTGTTCCAGATCGTGCTGCGAGGCCGCCTCGAGCAGCCCGTCGGCGTACACGTCCGCCACCTCCAGCATGGCCTCGCTCATGTTCACCATCGTCGCCTCTCAACAGCCGCTCGGCCATTGTGTATGCCGTTGGTTTGCACCCCCACAGCCCGCCTTCCACCGGGAATCCGGGCCGGCCTCGGTTACGAACGCGTTTCGCGCGGTTGCTGGCCGAGTTCGCGCAAAGAGTCCAACACGAGCCTCTGGTGTTCCTCGGGCGTCATCTGTCGCTTCAGGGCTGCCTGCGCCAAGCGTGAGGACAGCTCGATCACTTCCTCATACATCCGCTCGACGGCTGTGTCGCGCGCCTGGGCGATCTCCCGCCGTGCGCGTTCGATGAGGACGTCCGCCTGCCCGTGCGCCTCCTGTTCGATCCGCATTCGCGCGGCGTCGGCCCGCTCCTGTGAGTCGTGGACGATGCGCCGGGCCTGCTCGGAAGCGTCGGCGAGCTTCTTCTCGTAATCGAGGCGATGCTTCTCGGCCAGCTCGCGCTCCCGCCGGGCTTGGGCGAGGCTGCCGCGGATGAAGTCCTCGCGCTTCTGCAGGCCCTGCAGGATGGGCTTAAAGGCGAAAGCGCGGAGCACGATCAACAGCCCCACGAAGACGGCGAGCGTGTAAATCATCAGCCAGGGGTCCACCTGGATGATCGACTTGGGCGTGCCGTTCTCGGCTGCGGACAGGACCCGGACTCCAACCAACCACACCGCAGCCGCTCCCGCGACCGTCTTTTCTTCCGCGCTCCGCATTTCAGAATGCTCCACTCGGCGCGCCCGATCAAGGCTGTGACGCCACCTTCAACGCCTCGAGCACCTGATTGCCGACCTGCATGCAGATCACCAGCGCAAAAAACGTGAAGCCTTCGATCAGTGCGGCCGCGATCAGCATCGTCGTGAAGATGCGGCCACCGGCCTCCGGCTGCCGCGCCTGGCTTTCCACGGCCGCACCCGTCAGGTGGGCGATCGCGTTGGCCGCCCCCCATGCTGCCAGTGCCGCACCAATCGACACACCCAGCAAGGCGAATTCCCCGTCATTGAACAACGCAGACGCCAGCATCGGAAACGTCGTCATGTCGATACCTCCCGTCGATCCGGTTTCATGCAACACTCGTATTTAGCCGTCCATCGGGGCGGATGCCCTGCTGTGACGAGGGCTTAGTGCTCGGGCTTGATCACGGCACCGATGAACAGGCATGAAAGAAAGACAAAGATATACGCCTGAAGAAACGCCACGAACAATTCGATACAGCTTAACGCGACGCAGCCTGCTACCGTTGGAATCGCTACCCCCATGGATAAAAGTCCACGGCCCGTTGGGATCATCAGCAGCACCGTGGCCAGCACCAGGTGGCCGGCCATCATATTGGCAAACAGACGCATTGCCAGCGCGAAAGTACGGATGACCGTCCCGATCAGCTCGAGCACGAGCAGGATGGGAAAGAGGATCACGCCGATGACACCCGGTACAGGGGGGACCAGCCGGTAGAAATAAAGGGCCACACCACACGGTATGGCTCCCAAGACCGAGCGCCCGCCCCGCAGCTGGAGGCGCGTTTGTTCGAGGATGCCGGCCGCGTGGATTATCACGAAAACCATGACGGCCAGCCCGCCCGTCACCGACAGGTTCGTGGTTGCCGTTCCGAACGCTTGCATCCGGCCCCCAAGCAGCGAGAAAACCGCGTTGAACGGCACGAAGCCCAGCAGGTTGTTGATCAGGATGAAAAAAAACAGCGTCCAGAGAAACGGCACGTAACGGTCGGTATGCTCGCCGAGAATGGGCCGGGCGATCGACGAACGCACGAACTCCAGCAACGTGTCAAGGACATTGCGAAGGCCAGTGGGAATCACCGGATAGTTCCGCGCCGCCAGAACGAAAAGGATCGTCATCAGCGCTGCGGCGATCAACAGCATAAGCATGTGACTGGTGAAAACCACCGGGCCGAAGGTGGTGATCGGGTGCGGGCCGACGTGCTCGATCGGATCCTCCATGGCCAATACAAGTGGAAACATGATCATCGCTTGCCGTTCTGTTCCCGTGCGGCCGGCACCCCCGTCTGGTTTTGCCGGTCCGCTTCCTGAACCTGTCGAATCATCCAGCCTGTCTCGACGGCCAACAGCGCGAGGTAGAAGGCCACCATCCAGGTCATCAAAGGCCCTCGCGGCCACGGTCCCTCCCAAAGCCCCCACAACGATGCCCCCCCAACCAGTAAGAGCCGGATGGGCATGGCCGACAGCGCCGCCTCGAACAGGTGGTTCGCGAAACGCGCCTTGGCTACCGCGAAGGGGATGAAGGCCAGCCAGCAGGCCGCCAGATTCACCAGTGCGGCGAACCACAGTACGCCGCCTCTCCAGTCCTCCACCCGTTCCGGTGGTGCGATCCGGCCGAGAAAATACTCGGCCCCGCCTCCGAGAAGAGCGACCACGGCCAGGCCGAGAAGCACCACCCCCTTCATCCCGGCGGCCTCGGCTCTTCGTCCTGCCGATCCTGCTCCGATCCCGGTGTGGAGTCGAGGTTCCTCATCATCGCGTAGCCCGCCTTGGCCAGCAGGTACAAGCCGCTGACCAGTCCGACCGCACCGCCGCCCAACAGGCCCCACGGCGCGGTCGCGTAGTGTTGGTCGAAGAGGTACCCAATATAGCTGAACAGGCCGAGGGCCACCGTAAACTCGAAAGCAACCCCGACCCATTTCCAGTATTTGGAGTCTTTAGGCTCCATGTAGAGCATAAAGCCTCACCTGCTCCCCCTTTTTCATCGCTCGGAATGGACGCTACCGGATCGTAAAACCTCAAGTCTAGGGTGCTCGGGAACCACCGTCAAGCGACGGTTACATCGTCGGCTGTGACCGGAGGGTCTTGGAGAAAAGCCCCCTCGCATCGCGAAAGAATCCTGATGTAAGTCGAGCAAATGCAGCAGGTTATGTATCTATCCCGCCGTGCCTCCATCAGGAAGGCGCCTCTGCGTTTGGCTGCGCGATGACCTCGTTTGCACTTCACCGATGGGAGGCGGCCGCCTCTTGAAGGTTGACCAGCCTCTCAGGCTTGGATGGCGTGTTTCCTTACCCCGCGGTTGAATACCGGCACGGGTCGCGCCTTTACCTCCCGAAACCGGCCAGGCCGAACTCGTATGTGCCGTGGAGCACCCTCCAGCCCCGCGGTGACCGGACCATCGTCAGCTTCCAGATCATCGGTGTGCGGAATCCCTCCGTCTGGCGGCCGTGAATGTCGCCCACCGCCTGGAAGCGTACCTGCGCCAGCCCGTTTTCCAGATCGATCTCGAACCCGCTTACCCGAGCGTTGCGGACGTCGTACTCCTGTAGCGTGAGGTAGGCGTGATGGAGGACGGCCTCTTTGCCCTTGATCGGCCCCAGCGTCATCCGCTCGTCAAGCTTTTCGCCGAGCGAGGCGACATCCCCGTCCACGACGTCCCGGGCCATGTCCTCGATGGTCGCGCGGATCGCCTCGCGGTCGGTCACGACGACGTGCTGCATGACGACCAGCGTCACGCAGAGAGCCAGCGTGATCCAGACCAGGCGGCGCGTTCGCGGGGTCATGCGGCTGCGGTGGATCCCGATGACGACAGCCAAGGCGGCCGCCTCGGCCAAAAGCATCAGCGCGAGGTCCTCGAACAGCAATCGCGTCAGGCCGTCACTCATTGCGGTAAAACTTCTCCCTCATCGTGGCGGTTTCGACGCCCCATCGCGCAACGGAAGGGTCGCGTGCCGGCCGTTACGAGGTCGCCTGGACCCGTCGGCCGCACAGGCGCCGGCCAGCAGCGGCGCGGATCGTACCACCGCTCCAGCACGTTGCACCAATCCTCTGGTGTGGATGCAGCGATGAAGGCATCCCGCACCGGCTGCGGGCAGGGGTGGAGCCGGCTGTAGCGGATGCCGAACTTGCGCAGGAGTCGGCCCGCACGCTCGGGGCCGTGCAGCGCACACGACCACTCGAAGTGCCGGCGCAGCGTCTGGCCCTGCTCGACGACACCCGGCGGCTCGGGCAGCGGTCGCCCTGCGCAAAGCGCCCGGGCGTCCCGGAAGATCCAGGGGTTGCCGATCGCACCGCGCGCGACCGTCACGCCGTCCACCCCCGTCTCGGTCATCATCCGCAGGCAGTCGGCTGCGGAAAACAAATCGCCGCTTCCCAAAACCGTCGCCGAGCCCACGTGGCGCTTGACCCGCGCCAGAAATGACCAGTCGCTCGGACCGTCGTACCGCTGCTGGACCGTTCGTGCGTGCACCGTGACCGCGGCGACACCGACTGACAGTGCCCCGTCGAGGATCTCAAAAAAATTCCGCGTGCTGGCCGCTGACTCGTCGAGCCCGCGCCGCATTTTCACGGTTACCGGCCGGCGCCCATCCACCGCATCGAGCACCGCCCGCACGATCGTCAGTGCCCGGCTTGGCTCGCTCAACAGAAAGCCCCCGCGGCCCCGCCCCAATACCTTGCGGACCGGGCAGCCGAAGTTCATGTCCACGCAGTCATAGCCGGCCTCGACGAGCCGCTCGGCCGCTGCGGCGAATTGCATCGGCTCGGCACCGAGCAACTGCGCGCCGACGGGGTGATCGTCAGCCGGTACGTGCGACCAGGCCCGTTGCTTTTTTCCGCGCGTCAGAAGTGTCTGATCGAGGATGACCTCGGCCAGCGCGTACCGTGCCCCGTGCATGCGGGCCACGCGACGCATCGCCAGATCGCTGTAGCCGCTCAACGCCGCCTGCACGATCGGAAAATCGATCTCCAGCGCACCTAGTTTCAGCATCCACTTGTCCCCGGACAAAGCCGCGAAATCGCACAATCAAGGGTTTCCGGTGCCCATCCCGATCGAATGACCGGGGGCTGAAAGCCCGCGGCGCATTGATTGTTTTCGTCGGAACCGTTCAGACCGCCTCCTCGCCCGCATCGTGCGGACCGGCTGCCCTGAGCGAGCCGGTCGGCGAAACCACGTGTTCCACGGCGGCTGCATTGATCCCGCCTTCCTGTTGGACCTTGATCGCCAGATGTCGCCGCCGCCGGTGCAGGTAAACGCCGCCAATGACCAGCAGACCGGTCGCGGCCGCCAGCACGATCGTGTGCCCCGCGGTTCGGAAGCCGCCCATGATCGCCTCGAGATGATTGCCGAAGAACATCCCCAGCAGGATCATGATCGGTACGCTCAGGCAGGCGGCCGTCCCGTTAACGGCCAGAAAAGTGCGGTAAGGCACTTTGAGAACGCCGGCGGCCGCGAAGATCATCGGGCGGATGCCCGGCAGGAACCGGCCCGCGAAGATGATTTTCACGCCATGCCGCGCGAACTGGCGCTCGGCCAGGACGAGCCGATTCGGGTTGACCAGCCGGCGGGTAACCGGATGTTCGACGATGCGGTGGCCGAGAATTCGTGCTAACGTAAACAGGCACAGATCGCCGACAAACACGCCGACGACGCCGACCGGAATCATCCACCGCAGCAGCGCCAGGTCGGCGGCGCAGAGGTATCCGCCCGTCAGCAGTGGCACGTCCTCGGGGATCGGCGATCCCAGGCCCGCTGCCAGCAGGACCAGAAACACTCCGAGGTAGGGCCAGTGCTCGTACGACATCTTCGTTTCCGCGAATGGACCGTGGTTCGTCCGCGGGACGCGGGCGCGCTGTCCGTCCCCCCCGTAACCGCACTCCAAAAACCCCAAAGCCAGGAACGGTATGACGGCTACCGGACCGCGAGACAGCTGCCGGGCGCCGCATAAACGAGCGCGCGGCTGCCTGCCAGGTACGCCTTCATTGTATAGTCATTGCGGGCAGTGTCTGCAACGAGTAGGCTGAGACGGTGCGGTGCGTCAGCCCGTCGTGCGCGTGCTCGTCGGGGGTCTGTCCGAGACCGGGTGGGGCGGGCCATGCACTGAGAGCTCGGAGGAAGTATCCGTGGGCGGTACGCGGTGGTACGAGGGGGGATTGCGGTTCGAGTGCACAGGTTGTGGTGCGTGCTGTACGGGCGAGCCGGGCTACGTGTGGGTCACGCGCGAGGAGGTTCGCCGGATCGCCGAACATCTCGGCCGCAACGACGACAGGCTGCCACCGCACATGATCCGGCGCGTCGGTCTGCGGTACTCGCTCACCGAGCGGCCCAACGGGGACTGCGTCTTTCTTGAACCTCGCCGTAAAGGGCAGCGCGGCTGCCGCATCTACCCCGTCCGGCCTCTCCAGTGCCGCACCTGGCCGTTCTGGTCGGTCAACCTCAAGAGCCCGGCGACCTGGGCCGAGGCGGCCGCCAGATGCCCCGGCATGAACAACGGGCCCCTTCACAACGGGTCGGCCATCGAGGCGTTGCGCAACAAAAAGTCCTGGTTTTGAGGTTGTCGCATACCGGTACCCGTGCGGACGCCACCACCATGAACGCCCACGAGCCGCACATCCCCATAGCTGCCATCCAAGCCGCCAGCCGACGGAACGACTGCCTCGACGCGGTCCGGGACCTCTACGTTCAGGTGGATCGACAGCTTGGCGTTCACGCGTCCCTCTGTCGCAAGTGCGGCCGATGCTGTCATTTCGGGCAGTTCGGCCACCGGCTCTACGTCACCGTCCTGGAAGCGAGCTTCTACCTGGCAACCTGCGGCCCACCCCGACCGATCACGTCCGACGCCTGCCCGCATGCTTTCGACGGTCGCTGCCACGTGCGCGAAGTTCGGCCGGTGGGTTGCCGCATTTTCTACTGCGATCCTCAAACCGCCGTCTGGCAGGGTCCGCTCACCGAAACCTGGATGGGCCGCCTTCGCAGGCTCCACGCGCAGCTCGGTGTCCCCTATGTCTATGCCGATTAGATGGCCCTCCTGGACGCACTGAGCGCGCTATGCGAGCCGTCGGACATGCCCGGTGTTGACGGACCCGCCCCAACGGGCAGGCTATGAGCCGTGCTTGATCCGCCCATCCTGCTGGACCGTTTTGGTGCGGGAGGGCAGACGCTACAAAAAAACGCGATATACCATTAAATGGAGGAATAAGAATGAAAAAGTCGCTATGGCTTGTTCTGAGCATCGTGCTGGTAAGCTGCATGGCGGTCGGTGCCGTTTGTTGGGCGGCGGCCGAGCGGGGTGAAGCCGACCGCCTGCCTCCTCCGCGAACGAGCGGGAACGTCTCGCTCGAGGAGGCGATCGCTCAGCGTCGTTCCGTGCGCTCGTTCGCGGACACGCCCGTGAGCCGCGAGCAGGTCGGCCAGCTCTGCTGGTCGGGACAGGGGATTACCGACGGACAGCACGGATTCCGGGCCGCCCCGTCGGCCGGCGCGCTGTATCCGGTCGAGCTTTACGTCGTAACGCCGGATGGTGTGGGACGCTACGAGCCGGCCACCCACAGCCTCGAGCACCACATGGCCGGCGATGTTCGCGCCGCGCTTCGCCAGGCGGCTTTTGACCAGGCGGCCGTCGGCGAGGCACCGCTCGTTTTCGCGATCGCGGTGGTGTTCGAACGGACCGCACGAAAGTACGGCGAGCGGGCCGAACGCTACTGCATGCTCGAGGCCGGCCACGTCGCCCAGAACATCCTCCTTCAGGCGACCGCCCTGAAGCTGGCCGGCGTGCCCGTCGGCGGCTACGACGACGCGCGGGTGGCTTCCGTCTTACGGCTTCCGGACAATCAACGTGTCCTCTACCTGCTGCCGCTCGGGCATCCGAAATGAGGAAAAAAGGCCCGCCAAGACCCAATGCGAGGGACTTGCCTGGTGCCGTGACAGGTAAGGCGGTACGGTTCGCAGGAACCGCCCGGGCCGGCAGGGGGGGACATGCTGGAAGGGTGAGTGAGGGGACTCGAACCCCCGACCCCAAGGACCACAACCTTGTGCTCTAACCACCTGAGCTACACTCACCATTGGCGCGAGTGTCCGGCCCGCGAGCCGGACTCAGCGTGTAGATAAGGTAGCCTCGGCGGGGTCTTTTTGCAACGTCGGGACCGATGTGGCAGGAGTGAGTGCACGGCACCGTTTACGTGCCGGCCGCCGCCGGTCGGCAGGATGAGGTGCCGTCGGACTGACGGCCCGACCCGCCCGGAAGAAACGTGCGGGCCAGCAGGTCGAGCGTGTTGCGCGGTTCGCGCACGAGCCGGGCCAACCCCGCGTTGAAGAACCGCACCGGGTGGCGTCGGGCGGCTCGCCGATAGAACCGCTCCTGCGCCCGGCGGGTCATTTCGACCAGTTCGTCGGCCGTCCATTCGGCCGTATCGAAGATCGGTTGCCCCACGCGGAGTCGTCTGAAATCGACGGGCTCGGTCAGCGCGCCTGTCTCGAGGCATTGGCGGTAGAGTTCGGTCCCCGGCAGGGGGGTGGCCGTGAAAAAACACGCCTGGTCGGCGTCCAGTTCCATCGCGAACTCGAACGTTCGAGCGATCTCCTCGCGCGTCTCACCCGGAAAGCCCACCACGAAAAAGACCGACACGCCCATCCCGACGCGCCGGCACGCGCGGATGATCGGGGCGACCTTGGCAAGGTCGAGCGGCTTGCGGATGAGCTCTTTGAGGACGCGGGGCGATCCCGACTCGACGGCCAAGGTGATGTGATGGCAGCCCGCGCGGCGCATCAGGTCGATGAGCGGCTCGTCGAGCGCCCAGATGGCTGCCCCGTTGGGCGTCGTCCAGAGCAGGTCGAGGTCGCGGTCGATCATTTCCTGGCAGATCGTTCGGATACGCGGCTTGTGGAGCGTCAGGTTGTCGTCCTCGAACTGCACCTCGCGCACGCCGTAGGTTTGCACGAGGTGTTCCAGCTCGGCCAGAACGCGTTCGGGCGAGTGGCATCGGAACCGACGTCCCCAGACCGTGTGGATGCTGCAGAAGCTGCACCGTGCCGGGCAGCCGCGGCTGGTGATCAGGTTCGTGCACGGTTGGCGGCGGACGTGACCGCCGTGCGGCGCGCGGGCGGCCAGATAGGCGTTCATCGGCAGCAGGTGGCGCGCGGGCATCGGCAGGAGGTCGAGTGTTTCGATCCGCTCAGCCATCGGGTGTGTGTACGTTTGCCCGTCGCGCCGAAAGGCCAACCCCGCCGGGTCCGGCGGCGGAAAAATTCCTCGCGCGAGGTGGTCGGCCAACCGCAGCATCGTCCGTTCGCCTTCGCCCAGGCAGACGGCGTCGACGTTCGGATCAGCCGCAACGCGATCGGGGGCGGCCGACGGGTGTGCGCCGCCCATAATGGTTCGCGCGCGGGGGACGGCCTGTTTGGCGAGCGCGCAGACCTGGTGGGCCGCCGTCGCCTGCGCGGAGAACAGGCACGACACGCCGACGAGGTCGGGATCGAAGTCGGTCATGCGGTCGGCCAGCACTGCGTCGGATAGCCCGTGCCGTCGCTGGCCGTCGGGCAGCGGCGCGATCCGGGCGAAGTCCTCAGCCACGCAGTCGATGATGCGCACCTCGTGGCCGTGTTGTTCGAGGACGGCCGCCATGTAGGCCAGCCCGAGCGGCGGGACGGCCTGCCGCTCGTCGTCGCGATCGAGGTCGTAAGGTGGTTGGATCAGCAAAACCCGCATGCTTGCTCCCTGTCGGCCGGGACTTCCGCGAACCTGCATCGTTATCGGACGCGCGCTGCGGCATGCACCGCGGCGTCGGCAGAGGAGTTATCGGCCAACAGGAAGCGGCAAAAAAGAAAGGAAGGCGTGGCGGTGCGTACGGGATTTACGCGCGGCGCCGGCAGGCAATCGGCCAATACGCCAACGCACCTCTACCGTTGTCCACGTTCCCAGGGACAGGGTTTTACCGATCGTCGTCGGCCGGAATGTTCTCTTCAGCCGCGATGAGGTCGTGGTAGGTTTCCCGCCGGCGGACGAGGCGGTAGTCGTCGCCGTCGACGAGGATTTCAGCCGCGTTCGGCCGGGCGTTGTAATGGCTGGCCATCACGAACCCGTAGGCGCCGGCTGCAAAGATCGCCACGAGGTCTCCGCGTTTGATCGGCGGCCACCGCCGGCCCAACGCGAGATAGTCGGCACTCTCGCAGACAGGCCCCACGATGTCCACCTCGACCGTGCCGGGCAGATCGAGGTCGGCCCGCCGTGCGGGCGGCGTGAACTCCGGACCGGGACAGGCCGGCCATGCGAAGTGGAACGCATCGTACAGGGCCGGGCGGATGAGCTCGGTCATTGCGGCATCCACGATGACGAACTGCTTATCGCCGCTCTGCTTGACGTAGATCGTGCGCCCCAGCAGAACGCCGGCATTGGCGGCGATGGATCGGCCCGGCTCGATGAGAAGTTGCAGGCCACTTCCTTCCAGCAGGGGGACGATCGCTTCGGCGTAGGCGGTCGGTGGGGGGGACTGGCCCTCCTCGTAGCTGGCGCCGTAGCCGCCCCCGATGTTGATCGCCTCGATCGTCAGTCCGTCGGCGCGGAGCCGCCCGATCAGCGCAAGCGCCTTGCTGATCGCCTCCACGTACGGGCCGGTCGCGTAGACGGGCGACCCGATGTGGAGGTGGACACCGACGAGCCGCACGTGCGGATGGCGGCGGTACTCGGCAAAGATGCGCTGCGCCCGCTCGATGTCGACGCCGAATTTCGTCTCGCGTCTGCCCGTGGCGGTGTGGCGGTGCGTTTTCGGATCGACGTCGGGGTTGACCCGCAGGGCCGCACGGACCGGCCGGTTCCGAGCCCGTGCGATCCGGGCGAGGTTGGCCAGCTCCGCCTCCGACTCGACGTTGAACCAGCCGATGGCCGCGTCGATCGCCTCGGTGATCTCCCGGTCGGTCTTGCCGACGCCCGCATAGACGATCCGGGCCGGGTCCGCGCCGGCACGCAGGGCACGGTAGAGCTCGCCGCCGCTGACGACATCCATCCCGGCCCCGAGACCGACGAGGTGCCGCAGGACGGCCAGGTTCTGGCAGCTCTTGACCGAAAAACAGATCGTCGGTGCCACCGGCGCGAAGGCCTTTTCGAACTCGCGGTAGTGCTCGGTCAGCGTGGCGGCCGAGTAGATGTATGTGGGCGTGCCGACATCCTCGGCGATGCGGCTGACGGGTACCCGCTCGCAGTGCAGCTCTCCGTCACGATAGATGAAATGGTCCATGGTTCTCTCTGGCACTGCCTGAAGGACTGCCCGGCCGCGCGCCAGGGTGGCTCGGAACGGGCATTACACACGATACCTGCCGGCCGATCAATGGCGAACTCTCCCTCCCCGCCTCTTGACCCGGTGAAGAAAGCCGAAAGGACCATGGGCAACACCGGGCGCAAACTTTTTTCGTGCAGTGCGTTGGTCATGGAGCGGTCAGGAGACAGCGCGAACTGCGATTCTGTTGGTGAATGAGGACCAAGGCTGAGGCGCGGCGCGGTGGGGACGTAAAAAAGCAGCCGCAAACAGCGGCGCTAGGGGATGGACACGGCGAGCGTTCCTCCGCTCTGCACATGCACCTGCCCGGACTTATTCAGTCCATGACCGACAGGGAATGCCGGCCCCTGCGGCGCTGGCGGCTGAGCAGCTTGCGTCCGTTGGACGTGCGATTCCGCGCCCGGAAGCCTTGTTTGCGTAACTTCTTTATCTTGCTGAGCTTACGTGGGTAATGCATTTCACGTCCCCTGTCTGTCGATTTCGCAAAAGCCGGATTTTAACATGCCGGGGGCGATGCTGTCCAGTCCAGTGTCCCGTGTGCGGTTCGTGCCGTTTCGCAGGCCTTCGGCGATACGTCGGCTTGTGTCGGCGGGGCCGGCCGGTAAACTACGCGTTTTCCGCCCGCTCGTGCCGGTGCGCTCTGACCGGCCAACCGAGGGGGATGCCAGCCGGCAACGATGTTTCTCGAACATGGCCAGGGAATGTGTTAAGCACGGAAAGGAGGCATACCCGATGCCCGTGACGATCTACTATGAGCAGGACGCCGATATGAGCGTGTTGAAGGGCAAGAAGGTCAGCGTGCTGGGCTACGGCAGCCAGGGACATGCCCACGCGCAGAACCTTCGCGATTCGGGCGTCGACGTGATCGTGGCCGAGTTGCCCGGGACCGACAATCACAAGTTGGCCGTCGAGCACAAGTTCAAACCCGTCAGCGTGGCCGAGGCGACCCGCGCGGGCGACCTCATCGTCGTCACGCTGCCCGACGAAGTCCAGGCGAAGGTGTATCATGCCGAGGTCAAGGACAACCTGAAGCCGGGCAAGGCGCTCGGTTTCACGCACGGCTTCAACATTCATTTCGGACAGATCGTCGCGCCGGACGGCGTGGATGTCATCATGATCGCGCCGAAGGGCCCGGGGCACCTGGTGCGCAGCGAGTACGTCAAGGGCGGCGGCGTCCCGTGCCTGGTGGCCGTCGAGCGCGATGCAACGGGCCAGGCGCTGCCGGTCGGCCTGGCCTGGGGGGCGGGCATCGGTGGGGCGCGCGCCGGCATCCTCCAGACGACGTTCAAGGACGAGACGGAGACGGATCTTTTCGGCGAGCAGGTCGTGCTCTGCGGCGGGGTGACCGCCCTCATCAAGGCCGCCTTCGAGACGCTCGTCGAGGCGGGTTATCCGCCGGAGATCTGCTACTTCGAGGTGATGCACGAGCTGAAGCTCATCGTCGATTTGTTCTACCAGGGCGGCATCAACTACATGCGTTACAGCGTGAGCAATACGGCCGAGTACGGCGACATGACGCGCGGGCCGCGGATCGTCAACGACGCGTGCCGCCAGGAGATGAAAAAGATCCTGCGCGAGATCGTCGACGGCCAGTTCGCGCGCGAGTGGATCCTCGAGAACGCCGCCGGCCGACCCGTCTTCAACGCGCTTTACAAGCAGGATTACGCTCACCCCGTCGAGGAGGTCGGCAAGAAGCTGCGCAAGATGATGAAGTGGATCGACGCCAAGGAGGTCTGAGCAGGGCCGGCACGTCGGCAACCTGTGAAAGAGGTGTCACATGGACGCGGTCATCCGGGGCAAGGCGTACGTACTGGGCGACGACGTCGATACGGACCAGATCATCCCGGCCCAGTACCTGGTGTACAACCCAGCCATCCCCGAGGAGCGCAAGCAGTTCGGGCGCTACGCGTTGTCCGGCGTGCCGAAAGAGGAGGCCGGCCTGCCGGACGGGCATATGCCGTTCGTGGATACCGCCGACGAGATGACGACGACGAGTGCATACGCGGTCATCATCGCGGGGCGCAACTTCGGCTGCGGCAGCTCGCGCGAGCACGCGCCGCTGGCCTTGGCCGAGGCGGGCATCGGGGCCGTCGTCGCAGAGTTCTACGCGCGGATATTCTTCCGCAACGCCGTCAACGGCGGGTACCTCGTGCCGTTCGAGTCGGCCGGCCGGTTGGTCGACGCCTTCCGTACGGGCGATGAAGTCGAGATCGACACGGGCAAGCCGCGTCTGACCAACCTGCGCACGCTCGAAGTGTTCGAGCTCAAACCGCTGGGGGACGTCGCCCCGATCATCGAGGCCGGCGGCGTGTTCAACTACGCTCGCAAATGTGGCATGTTGTGATGGCCGCGATTTGCTGTCGGGCGGGGTGCTCGTTTCGTCATGCTCGACGCGTAGGGGCAGGTCGCCACGGCGGGGGGCAGTGCAGGGCGGTGGACCCAGCGGCTCGGCCGGATCGGTGCGGGTCGTCTTATGTCGTCCTGACCCTCGCTATGCGTGACCAGTGAGTACCCCGCGTAGATCATCAGTAGCGTGAAAGCCAGCCGCAACCACCGCCGTCCCACCAGATGCGTGAGTTTTCCCCCCAGGTAGCCGCCCACGATGGCCGTCGGTACGAGGAAGGCCGCCAGGCGGAACGATTCGACAAACAGAATGCCCGCCTGGGCGTTTGTGATGTTTTTGTAGATCGCCCCCGCGAAGCTCAGCGGCAGGATCGTGACGGCCGAGTTGGCGATGGCCCGGCGGAGCGGAATCCGCAGGACGAGTTGTTGGAGCGGGACGGCGATCGCACCGCCTCCGATGCCCAGCAGTCCGCCGAGCAGGCCCGTCGGCAGCCCGACGAGCAGTGCGATGCGCCAGCCTGACAGTTTCCGTGCTGCGGGTGCGTCCACGTCTGGCAGGGGGTGCGTTCCGAAGAGGCGATAGATGTTGTAGCCGGCCACGTAGAACAGGAACAGGCCGAAAATCCGTGACAGCCAGATTTCGTTGGTGCCTCGAAACCACCAGCCGCTGCTGGCCCATACGCCAACCACCACGCCCACGATCGCAAAAGGAATCGTCCGACGTACGATCGGCCTGAGGACGGCCCCGGCTTCGAGGTGCGGGAGAATGGCCGGCAGCACGACGAAGAAATTCACCATCATGGCCGCACCCTGGTAGAGGTGCTGGTCGGGCCCGAAGCACAGCGACATGCCGGGAATCATCACGACGCTGCCGCCGATTCCCAACAGGCCGCCCGCCAACCCTCCAACCAGGCCGATGGCCATCAATGTCAAGTATTCGGTTGCCATGGGCAGCTTCCATCCGGCCGGGTGGTGGACCCGCGGCTCGCCCCGAACACCCTGCCTACCTTTTCAGGGCATGGCTGGCCGCACGAGTGTACACCGAAAAGCCACGTGTTTAACGATTTCTCGTCATGTTGTCCAAAGGTTGTGGATCGTGGCCGGCCATTGCCCATCCGTAAGGTCCGGGTGGTGTGGCGTTCTTGCCCCCCGCCGGCCTTTCTGCCGGAAGATCCGCATCCGTCGGCGAAATAAGGCCTTCCCACGCAGATTCGCAGCGCTGTTGGCGGCAGACAGCCCTTTTCGGAACACCGGGTTCACGCCCCGAAGCCGCCGCGGAGGTCCGGTTCGGCAGGCTGTCATTCTTCGATGACCAGCGTGTCGGGTTGGGCCCCTAGTCGCACGAGGATCGCGCGGATGTCTTTGACGAAGCTCGGCGGCCCGCAGATGTAGAATGGTTGCTCGAAGGATTCGACCGTGTCGCGCAGGAACGACTCGTCGATGCGACCATGGCGGTAGCCCGGTGCGTTCTCGCGCGTCAGGGTCGGCAGGAATGCATCGCCGAGCATGTCACGGAACTCTTCTTCGAGAATGACGTCGCGGGCCGTTTTGTTGGAGAAGAGGAGCCGGTTGCCCTGAAGCGCCCCATCTTCACGAAGACGGCGAAGGATCGCGATGAACGGGGTGACGCCTGCGCCGCCTGCAATGAAGACGCCCGGTTTTTTGTAGGTGATCGCCCCCCAAGCTGATCCGATCTCCCACTTGGCCCCGCTGGCAAGCTGGTGCAGTGCGTTCGTGACCCCGTTGTGCTCGGGGTAACGCTTGATAGTGAATTCGAGAACGCCGTCCTCATCCAGCGATGTGAACGTGAAGGGTCTCTTTTCTTCCTTCCATTGTTCCGTGTGGATAGCGACCTCCGTCGCCTGCCCCGCAACGAAACGGTAGCCAGCGGGCCTTTCCATGATAAACCGCATCGTGTCGTGGGTTACGAACTCTTTCATGAGCAGCTTGACGACGTGTGGCATAGTGCGTTCCTCCCGCGTACAAGGATAGTGGACGGACGGATCCCGAGCGAAAGCCGGGCCGTGCAAACACCGAGGCTAGTAACGGAACAGTGCTGCCGCGGGGTTCTGGCCCGGGACGGTATCTTCCGGAAGGCAGTAGACGGTACCGTCGTGCTTGAGCGTTTCGACGGCCGCCAGGTTGAGAAGATCCTGGTCGTTCGTTTCCCGCTCATCGTGCATGATAACCCGCGGCTCGTCCGATGCGAGTCTGCCCCAGATCCGTTTGCCTGCCGCTACAAAAAGGATTTCCACCTTGCCGTTGACGGCCTTGGTCGTGATCGGAACGATTTCGGTCGAAGTCGGCTGGCGGCGTGCGGAGTTTTCGAAACGCGCGACGACCTCACGCTGCCGGGCCGCCCAGAGGGGTTCGACGATCTTCCAGGCCCGCGACCGGAGCTCCTGCGTGCTGAGCGTGTCCGGATTGCCGTTGACGTGCGCGTCGAGTAGGCCGGGATAGGTGTTGACTTCGGCGTAGATCGCATCGAGCGGTTCGGCGCAAGCCAGAACGAGCGGCCCGCGGCCGTCCTCGGGGAGCGCGGCGTGAATGCCTCTGTCGATGTGACGGAGGTAGCGTTCGATATTCTTTTTTTCCTCGTCGATGCCGACGCCGTGACCGTGTGAAATGGCATGACGGCGGCCGGAGCGAGGCTGCGTGCCCGTGTGGTACTGGTGCTGCTTTTCCGGATTGTCGAAGCGAAGGGCCTTCTCCATGCTGTCGGGCACGTGCGGGAGCGGTGTTTCGTGCGCTTCGTACGGGTTGGCCTGGAGGAGACGCATTTTGTTTTTGCTGACCGCCAGTATGTGAAACCGGCCCTCCCGATGTACGAGCGGAATGAGGGGGGTGATATGATAGCGGTCGGCAATGTGAATGAAGTCATCGAATCGTATCGGTGTGCGGGAATACCGCATGCCCTCCGTTCCCAGAAACAGCGCCAAGCCGTCGGCCAGGTGCCGCAGGCAACCTTACACAAAATCGAGATCAGAAAACCCACTCGACCTTCGAGCCAAGGCACCGGCGAACATTGTCGTCCGGAATCCTTGCATTCGTTCTTTCAGGGTGACGAATGGAACCTCAAGCCTCGCCCTATTTGACTCGCAATGATCATTGATCCGCCTGGAAAACGCATGCCATAACCGTACAATGCCCCCCTCGGAACTCGGTGAACGCAAATGAATGCAACGGAGCCGGCCATGCGAGTCTGCTTTCTTTCGGTCCTTCTGCTGTCGGCCGCTGGGATGGCCGAACCAGCGGTTCCGTCATCAATGCCCGATCCTGTGCGTAATCGCTACAATGTTCGGAGTTTCGGTGCAGCAGGGGACGGGAAACAACTCGACACGTCCGCGATCCAGTCAGCCATCGACGCGGCTGCGGGTGCCGGCGGCGGAACCGTCTGTTTCCCCGCAGGCACCTACCTGAGCCAAACGCTGGTCCTTAAAAGTCGAATTACGCTCCACCTCGAAGCGGGGGCGGTTCTCCGCCGCAGCCCCGATCCTGCGGAAGACGCTCCCTCCCGCAGCCTGATCTTTGCCGAAAAAGCAGAGCGCGTGGCCATCACGGGCCGAGGATGCATCGATGGGCAGGGGACGGCCGCACAGAAAGCGCGTCCGAACGTTTCGGCGAACCGGCAATCTGCGCGGGCCGCCCGCAGGCCGCACACCCTGCTTCACTTCGTCCGTTGCACCCACGTGCGCATCGAGGGCGTGACGCTGCGCAACAGCCCGACCTGGATGCAACACTACTTCGAGTGTGAAAACGTCACTCTTGAGGGCGTCACCGTCCATAACCACGGCAGTCGGTACAATGACGGCCTCGATATCGACAGTTGTCGCAATGTTCACGTCAGCAACTGCACAATCACGTCGGGAGATGACGCGATCGTTCTGAAAAGCCGCTCCCCCCGTATCTGCGAGAAGGTGACCATCACCAACTGTGTGGTCAGCAGCCACTCGAACGCGCTCAAGCTCGGCACCGAATCCCAGGGTGGTTTCCGGGACGTCACCATCGCCAACTGCGTGGTAACCCCTGTGGACGAGAGGAAGCATTTCGGCAACGGGGCCCGGCAGGGGCTGGCCGGCATTGCTTTGGAAACGGTGGACGGGGGGATCCTTGAAAGGGTGGCCATTTCGAACATCACCATCTCAGGGACCATCGCCCCGATTTTCATACGACTGGGCAACCGCGCCCGCAGGTGGCATCCGGATCCGGAAAAGACGCCACCGGCCGTGGGCCGACTCCGTGGCGTGACCATCAGCAATGTCGTGGCCACGGGGGCCAGCAGTGTCGGGTGCGCCATTGCGGGCCTGCCAGGGCATGCTGTCGAGGACCTTACGCTCAGCAACATCTCAATCGCCTTCGGCGCGACGGCTGAGCTTGCCAACTACGATGATATCACTCCCGGCGGCAGCCTCGACGACGTGCACCGCGAAGTTCCGGAAAAACCGGACGCCTACCCGGAATGCATCATGTTCGGCAAGTTGCCTGCCTATGGTTTCTACATCCGCCACGCCGAAGGGGTCACGCTCCGCAACATCCGTCTGAGCTGGACGGCGCCCGATCAGCGCCCCGCGCTGTACTGTGATGACGTTCGAAATCTGCATGTGGAGGGGCTCCGCGCGAAAAGTGCGAAAGAAGCCGCCCCGCTCATCTTGTTGAAAGACACGCGGGAAGCACTCGTCCGAGGTTGCATCGCCATGCCTGACACGAGGGTGTTTCTGGGCCTGGAAGGTGACACGTCATCCGTCGCCCTTGTCGGCAATCATCTCGACCGGGCGGCAGAGGTCGCGAATCTGGCCCCCGGCGTTCCGACCGGCGCGCTCTTCCAGGCAGCCAACCGGAGGGCTCCTTGAACTTGGATCGTACCGCGTCGCCCATCGGTCAAAGGTCGCCCATCATTTTCTGCGGGGGGACTGCCTCCTCAGGGACTCGAACCCCGAACCCGCTGATTAAGAGTCAGCTGCTCTGCCAGTTGAGCTAAGGAGGCGCTCGAAACCAGCAGTATATGAGGTGTGTTGGGCTCTGGCAAGGCCGACGCCATACCGGCTCGCATCCGTTTGAGCGGTTCTGCGCGGCGTCGTACAATGCCGGCTCGCAGGAAGGGTCCTCGACCGCGCACCCTGTGGGAAAGGTGGGACGCATGGCATTCCGCTACGATCTCGGTTTCATCGGCGCAGGCAACATGGCTGAGGGGATTGTCGCTGCCGTCGTGGACCGGCGGCTCTATGAACCCGCGCGGATCATCGTCGCCGACCCGGTTCCCGAGCGGCGGGCGTTGTTCGCGGACCGTTTCAGCGTGGCGGTGAGCGAGGACAACAACCAGGTGGCTCAACAGGCCGGCCGGATCGTGTTGGCCGTCAAACCGCAGACTTTCGATGAGGCCGCCCGCTCTTTCAGTGCAAGTGTGGGGGCGGACCACCTGCTCGTCAGCATCATGGCTGGCGTATCGACGGACCGCATCCGGAAAGCGTTCCCCGGCCTCGACGTCCGCGTTGTTCGCGCGATGCCGAACCTGCCCATCCGCGTGGGGGCCGGGATGACGGGTCTCTGTGCGGGCGCGCACGCGACGGCTGACGACCTCGCGCGGGCCGAGGCGATTTTCCGGGCCGGCGGGGGGACGGTCGTCGTACGTGACGAATCGCTCATGGACGCGGTGACGGCCGTCTCCGGTTCCGGGCCGGCGTATTTCTACTATTTCGTCGAGGCATTGACGGCTGGGGGTGTCGCCTGCGGCCTGGACGAAGCGGACGCACTGGCCCTAGCGGAGCACACCTGCCTGGGGGCCGCCCGGATGATGCTCGAATCGGGCGAGCCGCCCTCTCAGCTTCGCGCCAAGGTGACCAGCAAGGGGGGCACGACCCAGGCAGCCCTGGAGCGCATGGCCCGCGACGGGGTGGAGCAGGCCATCCGTGCAGCGGTCCAGGCCGCCTTCGAGCGCGGCCGCCAGCTCGGCGCCTGATGCGGCGGCCGGTTGCCCGGACGCGTCGGTGTGGATACCTTATGGACCTCGAGACGTTGCGAAGGCGGAACCGGAGTCGCCGGTCGAGCCGCTGATCAGGCCACGGGGCAAGGGGGGCCCAGGGCGCAGGGACTTTGGATGAAGCGCTCCCGGACGCGCCGCAGTTCCGTGGATACGTGGCATTCAGGCTTTGTTGATCCTGCGCCACAACAAAGAGGCATTGAACAAAGGAGAGTGTGATGTCCCGCAAGAAGACCCGTCGACAGTTTCTCAAGCACACGGTCTACGCCGGTGCAGGCATGTGGGTGCTGGGTCATGCCGGCTGTGCCGGATTTCAGCCTCGGCCTCGGCCCCGGCGGATCGCGCCGACCGAGCGGATGAACATCGCCGGCATCGGGGGCGGCGGCAAGGGCCACAGCGATATCGTCGATGCCAGCCGCGGCAACAACGTGGTCGCGATCTGCGACGTGGACTTCGAGCGCGCCAGCGGGGTAATCAAGGAGTTCCCCAAGGCCCGCAAGTACAAGGACTTCCGCAAGATGCTCGATGAGATGGACAAGAGCATCGATGCGGTGACGATTTCGACGCCGGACCACCAGCACGCCGTCGCCACGATGATGGCCATGAAGATGGGCAAGCACGTCTACACGCAGAAACCGCTGACGCACGACGTGTACGAGGCGCGGATGCTCACCGAGGCGGCGCGGACGTGCGGCGTGGTCACGCAGATGGGCAACCAGGGGACGGCGCTGGACGGCCTGCGCGAGGCGGTCGAGGTCGTGCAGTCCGGCGCGATCGGCCCGGTGCGCGAGGTGCACGTCTGGACGAACCGCCCCGTCTGGCCGCAGGGGATTCCCCGGCCGACGGACACGCCCCCGATTCCGGCGCACATCGGCCAGAATGGCTGGGACCTCTGGCTGGGCACGGCGCCGTGCCGCCCCTATCATCCGGCCTACCATCCGTTCAAGTGGCGCGGCTGGTGGGATTTCGGAACGGGCGCGTTGGGCGACATGGCCTGCCACACGGCGAACATGGCGTTCATGGCGCTCAAGCTCGGCTACCCCACGAGCGTCGAGGCCGAGGTGGCCGACGACATGAACGACGAGACCTATCCGAGCTGGTCGATCGTACGCTACGAGTTCCCCGCCCGATGCCAGATGCCGCCCGTCAAGTGGACCTGGTACGACGGCGGTAAGAACATGCCGCAAAAGGCGATCGATGCGATCAAGAGCTACACCCACGGGCACGACATTTCCGGTTCCGGCTCGCTGCTGGTCGGCGACAACGGGACGCTCTACTCGCCCAACGACTACGGCGCGGAATACAAGCTGCTGCCGGAAAAGGAGTTCGAGGGTTACCAGCCGCCCACGCCCTGGCTGCCGCGCGTCGACGGCAAGCACGCCGAGGAATGGCTGCGTTCCTGCAAGGGCATGGGCACGACGATGTCCTGCTTCGATTACGCCGGCCCGCTCACCGAGACGGTCGTGCTCGGGTGCGTGGCCATCCGGGCAGGCAAGAAGATACACTGGGACGGCCCGAACATGCGGATCACCAACGACCGCAAGGCCAACGACTACCTGCGGCGGGATTATCGCAGCGGCTGGTCGCTGTAAGAACGGGCCCGACAACAAGGCGAAAGCTCGCTCCTCCCACGGCGCGTATGCGGCTGGACGGAGGGGTGTTCCTGGCGGCAGCAAAGCCCCCGGCAATCCTGCCGGGGGCTTTGCACTCGGAGGACGTGTGTGAAGCGGCGCAAACATCCGAGCCGCGACCGTGAGGGAGCGGATTTTTTTGGGTTGTCGAAAACCGCTTCCTCACGGGCGCGGCTCGGAATGAGGTACCACATGCCCTCTCTAACGGGAGGCAGGGCGACGGGGCGAACGGCGCTCTCCGCGTGACGTCGCCGCCGCGAAGCGTAACGAGGCACACGATGAACACCGACGCAGGAACGTACGATTTCACCCGTTTCGAGGCCAAGTGGCAGAAGTACTGGCAGGACCACGCCACCTTCGGCACGCCCCAGCCGCACGAGCCGGACTTCGACCCGAACAAACCCAAGTTCTACGTGCTCGACATGTTCCCCTACCCCAGCGGCGTCGGGCTGCACGTCGGTCACCCGCTCGGTTACATCGCTACGGACATTTACGCGCGGTTCCTTCGGATGCGCGGCCGCAACGTTCTGCACCCGATGGGTTACGACGCTTTCGGCCTGCCGGCCGAGCAGTTCGCCGTCGAGCACGGCGTCTCTCCGCGCGTGACCACGGAAAACAACATCGCGCGGATGCGCGAGCAGCTTCAGAGTCTCGGCATGGGCTACGACTGGCGTCGCGAGATCGCCACGACGGACCCGGCCTATTACCGCTGGACGCAGTGGATCTTCCTCCAGATGTATCACAGCTGGTTCGATCCCGACCAGCAGCAGGCCCGGCCGATCGCCGAACTCGTCCACGCGCTCGAACAGGAAAGGCTCCTGGTCAACTTCGACGGCCGGCTCGTCGCCCCCTCCCTGGCCGGCATGCAGGAGTTTACCGGCCTGCCGCCGGGGGCGCGCACCTACAGCGAGCTGAGCGCGCAGGAGCGCGATCGGCTGCTCGACGCGCACCGGCTGGCCTACCTCGACGAGGTGGCTGTCAACTGGTGCCCCGCACTGGGCACGGTGCTGGCCAACGAAGAGGTGACCAACGAGGGACGGAGCGAGCGCGGCAACCATCCCGTCTTCCGTCGGCCGCTGCGCCAGTGGATGTTGCGGATCACCGCCTACGCCGACCGGCTTGAAAAAGACCTCGCGATGCTCGACTGGCCCGAGCCGATCAAGCAGATGCAGCGCAACTGGATCGGCCGCAGCGAGGGCGCGGAGGTCGATTTCGCGGTAGCCGACCGCGACGAGGTCATCCGCGTCTACACGACCCGGCCCGACACGCTCTTCGGCGCGACCTACATGGTGCTCGCACCCGAGCACGAGCTCGTCGGGACGGTGACGACGGACGAATGCCGCGACGCGGTCCGCGCCTATGTCGAACAGGCCGCCCGAAAGAGCGAGCTCGACCGCACGGCCGACACGAAAGAGAAGACCGGCGTCTTCACGGGCGCCTACGCCGTCAACCCCGTCAACGACGTGCGCATCCCGATCTGGGTGGCCGACTACGTCATGATGGGGTACGGCACGGGCGCGATCATGGCCGTCCCCGCACACGACACGCGCGACTACGAGTTCGCCCAAGCCTACGAGCTGCCGATCGTCCAGGTCGTCCAGCCGCCGGCCGGCGTCGACTGGCGCGGCTTCACGGGCGACGGCATCGCGGTGAACTCGGGGGAATTCGACGGCCTGCCGACGACCGAGTTCAAAAAACAGATCACCGCCTGGCTGGAGGAGAATGAGCTCGGCCGCGGGGCCGTCAACTACAAGCTGCGCGACTGGCTGTTCAGCCGCCAGCGCTACTGGGGCGAACCGTTTCCGATCGTCCACGACGCCGCCGCCGGCCGGGTTATGCCGCTCGACGAGTCCGAGCTGCCCGTCACGCTGCCGGAGCTGAGCGACTATCGCCCGACGGCCTCGGAGGACCCGGAAGCGCCGCCGTCGCCGCCGCTGGGCCGGGCCGAGTCCTGGACCCGCGTGCGGGGGTACATGACGGAAAAAGACACCGTGAAAACCGTTCCCGAAGGCGCCGTCGCGCCAGAGGGCGTCGAGCTTCGGGAGTATCGCCGCGAGCTGAACACGATGCCGCAGTGGGCCGGCTCGTGCTGGTACTATCTGCGGTACCTGGACAACACGAACGATGACCGCCTCGTCGACCCCGACGTCGAGGCGTACTGGATGGCCCCGTCGGATCGGCCGGACGCGCCGCGGGCCGGCGGCGTGGACCTCTACGTGGGCGGGGCCGAGCACGCGGTGCTCCACCTGCTCTACGCGCGCTTCTGGCACAAGGTGCTCCACGACCTCGGCCACGTCAGCTCGCCCGAGCCCTTCGGCCGGCTGTTCAACCAGGGTTACATTCAGGCGTACGCGTACCGGGATGAGCGGGGGATCGCGGTGCCGGCTGCCGAGGTCGTCGATCAGGACGGTCGGCCCGCGGCCGAGGTCCAGGGCCAGGCCGGCAGAAAGTTTTTCTACCGGGGCCAGCCCGTCACCGAAGAATACGGCAAGATGGGCAAGAGCCTCAAAAACGCTCTTTCACCGGACGAGGTTGGCCGCGAGTACGGGGCCGACACGCTCCGCGCGTACGAGATGTACATGGGCCCGCTCGAGGCCAGCAAACCCTGGAATACGCGTGACATCGTGGGGATGAGCCGGTTCCTGAACGGCCTGTGGCGGCGGCTCGTGGCCGAGGACGGCATGCTCAAGGTGACCGACGCGCCGGCGCCCGACGCGCTGCGCCGGCGGCTGCACAAGACGATCCAGCGCGTGACCGGCGAGATGGCCGCCCTGAAGTTCAACACCGCACTGGCTGCGCTGATCGAGCTTTACAACGCGATGAAAGGCCCGCAGATCCCGCGCGAGGTGGCTGAACCGTTCGTCAGGATGCTCGCGCCGATCGCGCCGCACGTCTGCGAGGAGCTCTGGCAGAGGCTGCGGGGCGACGCGTGGTCAGGCTCGATCGCGCACGAATCCTGGCCGTCGTACGACGAGGCTTTGTGCGTGGACGCGCAGATCGAGATCGCCGTACAGATCATGGGCAAGGTGCGGTCGCGCGTCGTGGTGGACAGTTCGGCCGGCGAGGAAGCGCTGAAAGAGGCCGCCCTGGCCGACGAAAAGGTCCGCGCCGCCCTGGCAGGTAAAACAATCCGCAAGGTGATCTGCATTCCCGGCCGGCTGGTCAACATCGTCGCCGACGGGTGACCGCCTGCGACAGTCGGCAGATGACGCAGATTGGAATTGCCCGATCCGAGCCGCGACCGTAAGGGAGCGGTCCCCAGGAGGACGATTGTCTGAGGATGCTCCGCTTACACCCCAGTGGCACGCGGAACATACCTTGGCCGTCGCGTCATTGGTTGACCGGGAAGTTGGCGACGTCGTCGCCCGTCGCGTAGAGGCCGTCCGGGCCGGCCGAGATCAGAATGAACGAGTCCGCCCGGTGCGGCCGCGGCGTGGCCGTCACGTTCGGGTCCCAGACCATTCGGCCGAAACTTCGGGGCGGAGGGGGGGTAGTGCCATTATTGTACTCTGAAGGCCCCACGTAGCCGTAGCCGCCGATAAAGTGACGGCCGCCGGCACCCAAATCGAGACCGTCGGTTTCCGGTTCCCCGGTAATAAGGTAATTATGCATCAGGTCGTAAGTCGGGATTGTGATAGTCCCGGCCTCGTTTTGAACCCAGCCCGTTCCGTTCGTGTTGGCTCTGTAATAGAGGATCGGCTGGCCGAAAGCGTCAAGAAAACAGATCGAGGGGGCAGGCAATACTGGCTCGTTATCCAGCGGGAGAACGAATGTGTTTCCCTCGCGTTCGGGAAACTCCATCATGCTGACATCGACGAACGGGCCGTAACGGGTGTAGGCTGGCTGTCCTTCTGGCCCACGAGGATCGCCCGATCCATAGAGTTCGTACAGGCCACCTGCTGCATTACCCGTGTTATTGTACCACAACCCGTCTCCATCCAGGTCGCGGAATCCCGGTGTGCCGAGCAGGTCCGCACCGGCCAGTGCCCATGCGATATAATTCGCGCCCGCGTAACGGATGGGTCGCGGTTCTCCAGTGTGTGGACTTACGGCAAGTGATCCCTGTGCCGTCAGGCTGTCACTCCTTGACGGTGGGTAGTTTCCGCCGATCTGGAGGTCGGCCCGGAAGGTTTCGGCCCCTGTTGCGATCGCGTTGATGGTTGCCTGGGTCGAGGCGATCCGCGCGCGGGTCCGTGCCGCGTTGATGGCCGGCAGAAGAATCGCGACGAGCAGGACGATGATCGTCACAACGACCATCAGCTCGACGAGCGTAAAGCCCCGGCTGGTCGACGCGCCGCTTTGCGGTACCGGCGGGCCAAGCCCGTCACGTCGCGTCAAAGGTCTCGCCCGTTTCGTGGTATGTGTGTAGCGATTCTGCATGAGCGGTTCCCCCGAATTTCCGCGAACGCCGACTAATTGTCGGCATTGAAGTTAACGATGTCGTGCTCCGTTCCGAAAGTCAAATCCCTGCCGGCCGAGACCAGTACGAAGCTCTCGTGCCGAACGGGCCGGATCTTGTTGAAGTCGCGCCACGCGCCGCGGTCGTGCAGGTACCAGGTGAACGAATCGGTCCGCTCGGCGAACATTTCCGGCTCCGACGTGCCGGGCACGCCGATCCGATGCAGTTCGCCGCGGCCCGAGAAATCCCAGCCCCAGTCGTCGCAGCTTGGGCACTCCTCGTCGTCGTAGTGACCGGTGATAAAATGGTTGTCGTAATGGTTGTAGACGCCGGGCGCGATGGGCCGCACGTTGATCGTCGAGATGCCGCCGTGGCAGCAGAACGGCTGCCGCGCGGTCGGGTTGGCGCGGTAGTAGAGGATGGGCGAGCCGAAGACCCCGTCGTGCACGACGGGTCGGCCCGTCGGGCGGAACCCGAAGTTGCCGAACCCGGGCTCGTTCAGGGGCGAGGTGCCGGGAAAACACCGGCGGTCCGTATCGAGCGCGAGGATTTCGCCTTCCATGTAAGCGCCCTTTCGGTCGGCGTACCGCCCGCCGTCCAGCAGGCTTTCCCGCGTCAGCGGATTGTCGGTGCCGAGCGTGCTGGGCAGCCCCGGCCCTTCGGCGCCCGCGTCCAGCATCATGTACCCTTCCGCGTCGACGCCGGCCGTGTCATGCCCGAACAATGCCCGCGCCAGCCAGTGCGCGCCGGACAACTGCTTGTCCGGCAGATCGTTCCAACCCTCCCACGCGATCGGGTCGCGCCGCACCTGGGAGCTCGGGTAGTGCGAAAAGTCGTTGCGGAACATCTCGAGCGCCTTGCCGATCGAATCGAGCAGGGCCGCGACCTTCACCTCGTTCGCCTGCCCCTGGGCCTTGCTCAGCGCCGGCAGCAGGATCGCCAGCAGCAGGGCGATGATGGCCACCACGGTTAGAAGTTCGATCAGCGTGAATCCCGATGGACGGACACCTCCCGGGCGCTGGGCCATCGCAGGCCTCCTTTGGGGTGAACCACCGCGTGATGTTCAAGCCGCGACAGCGGCCCGTTCGCCGCCGCCCCCCTCAGGCTTGCCTGATAGCCTTCTTTTATTGTTGTCCCGCGGCCTTGCTCCGCGTGACTCCAAGCAGGACTATTTACCGATTTCAAAGTTGGCGACGTCGTCCGCCGTACCGAATACGCCGTCCTTGCCCGCCGTGATCAGGATGAACCGTTCCGCGTTCACCGGACGAACCCGTTGCGCGGTCTCGTGGGCCGTCTCGTTGTGGAGGAAATCAGTGAAGCTGCCGGGAATGCCGTCGTCATCGCCGCACACGGTCGTGACGTCGTTCGGATCGTAGCTGTCGCTACCGAAGACAGCCATCGGATGCTGTCGTCCGGCGTAGGCGAAGTCCCAGCCTGTGGGGTCGGTGCCGGCCCCCGTAATCGTGTAGTTGTCCTGCTGGGAATAGACGCCGGGGTTGCCCGTCGCGGGACAAAGTCCACTGCTGTCGGCGAAGGGCACTTGTGCGCGTGTGTTGGCCCGGTAGTAGATCACCGGGGAGCCGAAGTGGCTCTCGTAGACGACGGGCCGACCGGTCGGCTCGAAGTCGCCTGCCAGGGTGAACCTGGCTTCGTCATTGTCGCGCGCGTACATCGGCCCTTCCATGTAGACACCCCTGCGCGTAGCGACGGTGGGGTCGAGTTCCGCCAGCGTGACAGGGCTACTGCCCAGCATCCTACCCTGCGCATCGACGCCACCGGCGTCGTGCCCGACCAGCGCCCGCGCCAGCCAGTGGGCGCCGGTAAGGTTGTTTACACCCGTCCCCGCATAGTCCGTGATCGGATCGGAGCGGAAAGTGGAACTCGGGTAGCGGCTGAAGTCGTTGTAGAACATCTCCAGTCCGCCGTCGATGCTCTTGAGCATCCCGGCCACGGCGGCTCGCTTCGCCTGGTCGCGGGCCCGGGACAGCGACGGCAACAGGATGCTCATGAGCAGCGAAATGATGGCCACCACAGTGAGCAGCTCGATGAGCGTGAAGCCCGGCCGAGGACGCCGCGGTTTGATGTTCCGGAAAATCATGACGTTAGCTCCTGTGAAGGACGTATTCCACAGTATGATGCCACTGAGACTGAGTCTCAGTTATCTCTATGCTCGTCTCCTCGTCCCTCGCTGTCAAGTCGTTTTGCGGGCTTTTCAGCGACAGTTACGGGCCGTCGTGAACCCGGCCGATAACCCTTCCCCTATATCGTACCACGGCGGGGGGGTGGAAGTCACGTTGCGGCTGGCCGAAGTTCATGCAAAAAAGCGACTTCGGGCGACCGTCGCTGCCCTTGTGAAACGCTGCCGGGTCCGGCCCCGCCCCTTTGGCATCAATAGGTCGTCTTCCGCAGCCGCCTTGCACGGCCCTTTTTCCGGGTCGGTCGGCGTTGCTCACCCACCTTGGCTTCCCCCCGAGACGGCATTGATCAGCGTCACGAGCGGCAAAAACAGCGCGACGACGATGAAGCCGACGATCGCACCGAGCACGACGATCATCACCGGTTCGAGCAGCGAGACGAGGCCGTCGACAAGCGTTTCAACCTCCTCGTCGTAGTTGTCGGCGATCTTCATGAGCATCTTGTCGAGGTCGCCCGTTTCCTCGCCGACGTCGATCATGTTGATGACGATGGAATCGCAGATCCGCGCGGCGCGGAGGGGGTTGGCGAAGGATTCGCCCTCGCGGATCTCGTCGTGCACCTCGCCGAGCGCGCGGCTGAAGACTTCATTGCCGGCCGTTTCGCGCGTGATGTTGATGGCCTCGAGGATCGGCACGCCGGCCGCCAGCAGCGTGCCGAGCGTCCGGGTGAACCGCGCGATGGACGATTTGCCGAGGATCGTGCCGAGAATGGGAACCCTGAGCTTGACCCAGTCGACGGCATAGCGTCCCGCCTCGGAGAGCCGAACCAGTTTGAGCAGCCCGAAGATGGCCACCGGCGACAGGAAAACGACGACCCAGCCCGGCGGTCGTCCGTGGACGAACCAGTTCGAGACGTTGATGAGGAATTGTGTGACCCCAGGCAGATTCGTCCCGAAGTCCGCGAAAATCTCCGCGAACTTCGGCACGACGACGATCATGATGCCGGCCACGATGCCGACGGCGAAGGCGATCACGACGATCGGGTAGATCATTGCCCCGACGACCTTGCGTTTGAGCCGTTGGGCGCGTTCCATGAAGTCGGCCAGACGCTGAAGGATGGTGTCCAGCACGCCGCCCGTTTCGCCGGCGGCGACCATGTTGCAGTAGAGCCGATCGAAGGCCTTCGGCTGGCCGGCCATCGCCTCGGAGAGGGTTGCCCCACCCTCGATGTCGTCGGCGACGTTCCGCAGGACCATGCGCAACATGCCGGGCTTCTGCTGCTGTTCGAGGATGCGCAGGCTGCGGAGAATCGGAAGGCCGGCGTCCTGGAGCGTGGAAAGCTGGCGGGTGAACTGGGTGATTTCCTTGACCCTGATCCGGCCGATGCCGCCGACGCTCTTGGATTTTCTGGCGGCCGGCCCGGCGCTCTCGCCCTCGCCCTTGACGCGTTTCCGCCCACCCTTCTGGCGGAGCTTGGTCGGGTAGTAGCCGAGGCTTCGGATCTTGGCCAGCGCATCCTCGGTGGACTGCGCTTCGATCTCGTCCTTGACCTCCTGGCCGGTCTGATTCATCGCTTCATAGACGAACTTGGCCATGGCACAACTCCGCGCATCCTCGCGCTGCCGGTCGGGCTCTTCCTTGCCCGGCCGACGCGTCCGATCAGACTTCCTCGATGATCGTTTCCCGGACGACCTCCTCGATGGTGGTCATTCCCTCGTAAATCGACAACAGCCCGCTCTCCCGCAACGAGCGCATCCCGCTTTTCCGAGCGGCGTTCCGCAGCAGCGCGCTCGAGGCACGCTCCATGACGAGGTCCCGCAGCTCGTCATTCATGGCCATGATCTCGAAGATCGCCAGACGCCCGCGGTATCCCGTGTTGTTGCAGTAATCGCACCCCCGCCCGTAGGTGAACGTCCGTTCCTTGATGTCCTCGGGGCTCAGGTCGAGCTCCATGAGCATCTCCTCGGTCGGATTGAACTCATCCCGACAGTTCGAACAGATGCGCCGGACGAGCCGCTGGGCGACCACCGCTTCGAGCGTCGCGGTCAGCAGGAACGGCTCCAAACCCAGGTCGACCAGACGCGCGATCGTGGACGGAGCATCGTTCGTGTGAACGGTCGTAAAGACCAGGTGTCCGGTCAAGGAGGCCTGGACGGCGATCTGCGCAGTCTCGAGGTCTCGGATCTCGCCCACGAGAATAATGTCCGGGTCCTGGCGGAGAAAGCTGCGCAGCGCCCGGGCGAAGGTCATGCCGACGTCCGTGTTGACCTGGCACTGGATGAGCCCGTCGATGTCGTACTCGACGGGGTCCTCGACGGTGAGGATCTTGGTCTCGACGCGGTTGAGCTCCTTCAGGGCCGAGTAGAGCGTCGTCGTCTTTCCGCAGCCGGTCGGGCCCGTGTTGATGACGATGCCGTTCGGCTTGGCGATAATTTGACGAAACGCGACGAGGTCGTCGTCGCGCATGCCGATCTGGTTGAGGTCCAGCGAGATGTTGCTGCGGTCGAGCACGCGCATCACGACCGATTCGCCGAACATCGTCGGTAGCACGCTGACGCGGAGGTCGACGGGGTTGCCGCTCACCACGAGCTCGATCCGGCCGTCCTGGGGCAACCGGCGCTCGGCGATGTCGAGGTTGGCCATGACCTTGATCCGGCTGACAATCGCGACGGCGATGTGGCGCGGCGGCGGGACCATCTCGTAGAGCACGCCGTCGATGCGGTAGCGCATCTTGAACTCTTTTTCAAAAGGTTCGAAGTGGATATCGCTCGCGCGGTCGCGGATGGCCTGAAGCAGCACGAGGTTGAGCAGCTTCTTGACGGGGTTCGAGTCGGCCAGCTCCTTGAGTTCGTCGAGGTCGATCGATTCGCCGCGGCCCTCGAACTTGGCGAGGTCCTCGTCACCGGCGATTTCGGTGATGAGGTCCGTGATGGATTCCGGCGCGTCCTCGGGATAGAACCGGTCCAGCGCTCCCGCCACGTCGTCGGGTGTGGCGATGCAGGCCTTGATCGAACAGCCGATCAGGGTCTTCAAATCGTCGGTGGCCAGAAAGTTGGCCGGGTCGTCTAGCGCGACGGTCATTAGCTTGGCGGCCGGGTCGTAGTCGAGGGGCACGACCCGGTAGGTGCGGGCCATCTGGGAGGGGAGCATGGCCCGGACCTCGGTGGGGATTTCGACGTCGGTCAGCTGCACGTGTTCCATCCCCGCCTGTGCCCCCAGCGCGATGCGGACCGTGTTCTCGTCGACGTAGCCGAGCTCGACGAGGATCTGGCCGATCGGGCCCGGCTTGGATTTCTGGATGTCCAGCGCCTGGCCGACCTGGGTCCGGGTGATCTTACCCATCTTGATGAGGACGCGCCCCAGAGGCCGGCCCTTGAGCTGGCTGACGGGGGGCATCTTGTCAGTCCGACGGGTAGTGGTGCGGCTCGGGCTGGCCGTCGGATTCGTGCTGTCGGTGGAATCGGTCTTTTCTGCCATGATTGCGACTCGGTAGGCCGCCGGGATGACTCTCCCGCGGTCTTTCAGCCGGCAT
>Ga0272443_10001369_pt1 | contig 36067 bp, 33 predicted proteins | sample SSMAcet12_FD_193581 | JGI IMG/M metagenome (GOLD analysis project Ga0272443, IMG submission 193581) | Marine sediment archaeal communities from Little Sippewissett salt marsh, Falmouth, MA, United States - SSM-Acet-12 | ecosystem: Environmental > Aquatic > Marine > Wetlands > Sediment ... | reverse complement strand
CGGGTTCCTCCTCAGGCCTGACCGGCAATCGTTTCAAAACGTTGCCAGGTTTGATTTGATATTTCCATCGCCTGTGCGGCAATTTGTGATTCATCAAGTGTCAGCAGTTGGCGCTCAAACATCAACAATCTGCCGGCAACAATAGTCGCCGTCACCATGCTCTCCTGAAATCCAAACAAGATATGCCAGGGTAGATTCCCGGCATTCATGGGTGTGAACGGGAGATAATCCACAAAGATCAGGTCAGCCGCTGCGCCTTCAGAGATTTCCCCTACACGCAGGCCGTCAAACAAAGATGAGATCAGAGCGCTGTTATTTTCAATTGCGATCTTCATGACCGTATAGCCCCCCATCCGCTGCGGATCACGATGGGCAAGCTTATGCAGCAGATATGCCTCTTTCCATTCCTGCCACATCGTATTGGAAAAGCCGTCATTGCCCATCCCCACCCGGACGCCTGCATCCAGCATCTCTTCGATCGAAGCAACACCCACCGCGTTATTCATGTTCGAACGCGGTTGATGGGTCAGCCAAGACCCGGCTTCCGCCAGACGTTCGATCTCACCCTCATCCAGGTGAACGCCGTGCGCGAGGATGGACTCCGGGCGTAATATCCCAAATTGAGCCAGCCGATGGACCACACGCTTGCCGCTTTTCTCCAGGCTGTCTTCCTGGTCTGCAATGCCTTCCGCTGCATGAATATGGAATCCGATCCCTTCAGGGCATAGGCTGCGCGATCTTTCCAGTGTGTCGTCAGAAAGCGTCAGGCTGGCGTGCAGCCCGAAATGCGCCCTCAGATTGGCATCACCTTCATTCCCATTCCGGATGCGCTTGATAAAGCGCAAGTTCTCCTGGATGCCTTGTTCCGCTTTATCCATTCCGTCCCGATCTGTCACCTCATAGCACAGCGATGCCCGCAGCCCCGATTCAATCACCGCATCTGCAATCACATCCAGTGAACCATCAATCGCATTGGGAGAAGCGTGATGGTCGATCAAGGTGGTTGTGCCGTGTTTGATGGCATCCACAAGACAGACCAGCGCCGAATAGCGGACACCTTCTTCGTCCAGCGCTTTATCCAGGTTCCACCATAATTTATCCAGGATCTGCGTAAAGCAGGATGGCGGCGTGCCGGGGATTCCCAGGCCGCGTGAAAAAGCACCGTAAAAATGCGTGTGTGCACAGATATTCCCGGGCATGACGAACTGCCCCCTGGCATCAAGCTGTTCATCCTCCGGATAAGCCTGCAACAGTTCATCCTGAGGTGCAATCTTTTCTATTACGCCATGATGGATGCGCAGTCCCCAACCATCCGGCATGATCCGATTCTCACTCCCCCAGGTCACAAGTTTGCCATTGAGTATCAGCATATGTCCTCTTGATCGTGTTTATTTACATGAAAATTAAATCCAATAAAATTATAGCATAAGGGCCTTTGGACGAGAATGAAAACCAGCAGACACCGAATATGATGCACCACGCACCCAGAAGGTAAATGAAAATGTTATAATTTCCCTTGTTGAAGGTGACTATTATTGGAGTTCGCGTAAACATGCACAAACTGGCGGAAAATGGATTGAAGTTATTCATCAAGCAGGACTTCTATGAAGCGCATGAGTACTTCGAACACGCCTGGAGGGAAACCCAGGACGATTCCCGGGAATTCTACCGGGTGCTGATCCATCTTTGCGGTGGTTTCTTCAGATTGACCCAGGGACGTGCTGATGCTGCTGTGAAGTTCTTCAACCGGGCGCGATACTGGCTGGACAGCTTTCCCTCTCCCTACATGGGCATTGATACAGCCGGCTTGCAAGAACAGGTGGACAGTCTTCTCAACATCAATGAGTCAAAGACCCCCACTGACACCCTGCAGGCTTATTTTCCACCCATCCGCAACCTCCTGCTTGAGAGGTCAATATGAGAGTATTGCTCACGGGCTTTGAACCCTTTGATAATAACCCGGTCAATCCCAGCCAGATGCTGGTTGAGCGGCTGCCGGATTTTATTGATGAGGTTGAGATTCGAAAAGCGATCCTGCCCGTAGATACAACTAATGCGCCAAAATTTCTGCTGGCTGAGATGAAATCCCATCGACCTGACGCAGTCCTGGCGTTTGGCCTGGCTTCAGAGCGCTCGAGCATATCCCTTGAACGTGTAGCTCTCAACCTGATGGATTTCAGGATCCCGGATAATGCAGGTGTGTCTATCACAGACAAGCCCGTGGTTGAAGGAGGGCCAAATGCCTACTTCACGACGCTTCCCATCCGTTCGATTGCGGAGGCCCTTAAGACAGCGGGAATCCCGGCTGAGATCTCACTGAGTGCGGGCTCATACCTCTGCAACCAGGTCTTTTACAGCCTAATGCACGCCATTTCAGAAGAGCGCCTGCCCACACTAGCCGGCTTTATCCACCTACCCGCACTGCCTGAACAGGCTGCTGAAACAGAGAATGCCGCTGCTTCAATAAGCCTGGAGAGCGACATCAAGGCAGCAAACATCATCATAGCGCAAGTCTATTCAGCTTACTAAATATAAACTGCAAAGTTAGGTTGCGGCATCAGCTTGAACTCAGAGAGTAAAATTTTTCAATTATATGCTTAGAAGTGCAGCCTTCAGGCTGCGTTGTTTAATTTAATATTACTTATCAATCCCAAATCGGAGTTCAACAAACCTCATCAAGGTAGATTGACTGTATCGATTACTTCCTGATCACAAAATAATGAAGAAATTGGGATAAGTGAACCTTCCTCATTAAATAGATAGACTCAGGCTCAAGCCTGTATCCGATTTTACTATTTAGTTGAAGATTCCCTTATTTTTTGATAATCTCGATGGATTTAATCTTAACACCGGGCTCTTCAGGATCGTTTGGTGCTCTGGGCGGGATTGAAAACACAACGTCCATCCCATTTTCCACCTCACCAAAAACGGCATGCTTGCCGTCCAGCCACGGCGTGGGGACGTGCGTGATGAAGAACTGCGAACCATTCGTATTCGGCCCAGCGTTCGCCATAGAGACAATACCGGGTTTATTATGTTTAAGGTCCTCTTGGAACTCATCCCTGAATATATACCCGGGGCCTCCGGATCCTGTACCCGTTGGGTCACCACCCTGCACCATAAAATTAATAATCACACGATGGAACATCGTACCATTATAGAAATTATTTTTTGATAGGAAAACAAAATTATTGACGGTATTCGGTGCTTTCTTTTCAAATAAATTGATGGTGATATCCCCATTTTCGGTATGGAGGATCGCTTTGTAATCCTTCTTGGGATCAATGATCATTTCAGGTGGATTTGACCAGTGTTTCTTGCTTGCTGACATCATTTCTCTTCCTTCTTCCGCAGTTTTGCGATTGTGACTTATCCAACAATTTCATACAACTCAACCAATACACCGTTTGCTGCTTTGGGATGGATGAATGCCATCCGGCGTCCCGGCAGTTCAACGGGTTCTTCATTGATCAATCTTACCCCCTTTGCCTTCAATTGCGTAAGCATCCCTTCTAAATCATCTACCTCGACACAGAAATGATGCAATCCCTCACCGTGTTTTTCCAAATACTTCGACAGACCTGTCTCCTGTTCTGTCGGCTGGACCAGTTCAACCTCAGTATCGCCAACAGGCATGAAGGCAACCTTGGAAGCCTGTGATGGGACGTCTTCAATATGATCCAGTTTCAATCCTAACTGGTCCCGCCAGAAATGCAGAGACGCATCCAGATCATTCACTGCAATCGCAATATGGTTTATCTTCTTGATCTCAGCCATTCTTTTCTCTCCAAAAGGTTAAATAAATGATGGCGGGCGGTATTGGCCCCAAACGGCACGCAATACACCGCAAATCTCTCCCAGCGTGACCTTGCATTCTGCACATTCGATCAGCAAGGGCATCAGGGGCGTATCCCCCCGGGCTTGTTCCTCAAGCCGTGTAAGCAGAGCGGACACTTTTTCATGATCCCTGTTTTCTCTCAGGAGTGCCAGGCGTTGTTTTTGGTCCTCTTCAACGCTTGGGTCAACCCTGAGCGCTTCCAATTCGATCTGCTCTTCAACCTGGAAATCATTCACGCCGACAACAATCTCCTCGCCCACTTCAATTGCGCGTTGGACTCGGTATGCTGCTTCCTGGATCTCCCGCTGCATGAATCCATTATTGATCGCGCTTAATGCGCCACCCATGGCATCGATCTTATCAATATAATCCCTTGCCACAGCTTCAATTTCATCGGTCAACTTCTCGATCACGTATGACCCTGCCAGCGGGTCCACTGTATCAGCAACGCCGGATTCATGGGCAATGATCTGCTGTGTGCGGAGAGCCACTCGCACGGACTTCTCCGTTGGCAGCCACAAAGCTTCATCCATACTGTTTGTATGCAGGGATTGCGTGCCGCCCATGACGGCAGCCAGAGCCTGCAGGGTGACCCGAACGATGTTGTTTTCAGGCTGCTGCGCAGTCAATGTCGATCCTGCCGTTTGAGTATGGAAGCGCAGCCGGCAGGATTTATCATTCCGCGCACCGAAGCGTTCTTTCATGATGCGCGCATACAAGCGCCGGGCAGCCCTGAACTTGGCAACTTCTTCGAGGAAATTATTGTGCGCGTTGAAGAAGAACGATAGCTGGTTGGCGAAATCATCCACAACTAGACCGACATCTATCGCAGCTTGAATATAAGCAATCGCATTTGCCAGTGTAAATGCAACTTCTTGTGCAGCGGTCGAACCCGCTTCGCGGATATGGTAGCCGGAGATGCTGATCGTGTTCCAGCGTGGGATGTTGTCCTTGCAGTATTTGAACACATCTGTGATCAACCGCATGGATGGTTCCGGTGGGAAAATATAAGTCCCGCGGGCGACGTATTCCTTGAGGATATCATTCTGGATCGTCCCGCGCAATTTCCCAAGCGGGACGCCCTGCTTTCGGGCAATAGCAATATAGAATGCCAGCAGGATCGACGCTGGTGCATTGATGGTCATGCTGGTAGAGACCTTGTCGAGAGGGATATCCTTGAAAAGCGTCTCCATATCCTCGACAGATGAGATCGAGACTCCCACCTTACCCACCTCACCCTGAGCAAGGGGATCGTCTGCATCGTAGCCGATCTGGGTCGGCAGGTCAAAGGCAACCGACAACCCGGTCTGCCCCTGGTCAAGCAGGTACCGGTAGCGTTGGTTGGATTCTTCCGCGGTGGCATACCCGGCATATTGGCGCATGGTCCAAAGGCGTCCCCGATACATCGTTGGCTGCACGCCGCGTGTGAAAGGGTACTCACCCGGGAAACCCAGGTCCTTCATATAATCCTGGATATCTTCCGGCAGCATCATCGGCGGTAGGTCAATGCCGGATGTCGTCTGGAAGCTCTCCTTTCGCTCCGGGAAACGCTTGACAAGCGGTTCATAGTTCTCCCGCATCCAACGTTGTTTTTCATCCTTAAGGTTCATTCACACCTCTACTCTGAAGAGAAAGACTTTTCACTAGTATACCCGAAATCAATCCAGCAGCACTGGAGGAAAAAATCATCGATTGCTGATCTCATCCTTTTCTGGTAAAATCCTTTAGCTTGTTCGTTGTACCCTTCGAACAAGACTACTCTATGAACGAAAGGGCTTGAAAAATGAAAGTATTATTGATCAAAGATGTCTATAAATTAGGTCGCGCTGGAGAAGTCAAAAAAGTCGCTGCGGGATATGGGCGCAACTACCTCATTCCCCAGGGTCTTGCCATTCCAGCGACTGCCGGTGCAATGCTGCAGGCTGATCGCATCAAAGAGAAAGCCACTGAACGACGTGCGGTTTTGAATGAGGAACTGGGCTCTGTTGCAGAAGTACTGGCTGGAAAAACCCTCACCTTTCCCGTCAAAGCAGGCGAGACCGGTCGTCTTTACGGCTCTATAAGCAGTGAGGACATCATGGAAGCGATCAAGACCAATTTTAAGATTGAGGTTGAGAAACGCCAAATCGAGACGGAACCTATCCGCCAGTTGGGCACCTATGCCATCCCGATCCACCTGACCATGGACCTCATGCCTGAGATCTCTGTGGTGATTCACCGTGAAGGTGAAGCACCTAGTGAAGAAGAGGAAGAAGCAGAGGAAGCTGCTGAGGAAAAGGAAGAACCACTCCCCGAAGCAGAAGAAGTTCAGGCAGCAGATACAGAAGTGGAAGAGAGTGTTGAAGAAATTGAGATAGCAGCAGAAGAAACTGAAGAAGGTCCCGAAGCTGCAGCGTAAGATCTCACCATGAATTGAACTAAAACCGGCCTGTCAGCGAAATTGCAGCCAGGCCGGTTTGTATTTAGAATATAATACTCCCATGGAACAGACGATTGGACAACAGCTCAAACAGATCCGTGAATCAAGGGGACTCACCTTAGATGAGATTGCTGAGAAAACGCGGATACGCCTGGTCTACCTGCGGGCTATTGAGGAAAACGACCTTGATGTCCTGCCTTCACCCATGCAGATGCGAGGCTTCCTCAGGTTATACGCCAGTGAATTGGACGTTGAAATTGATAGTCTGAAGGTAGAAGGCTACCACCTATTCAATGAAGTAGAAGATGAAACACCCTCCCCTGATTCGGAAACCACACCCCCTGTTGAACCAGAAATAACCGAGTCCCAGGAAAGTCAAGTAGAAGTCGAACCACAACCAGAAACGCATACTGAGGTTGACCTTCCAATTGAGGAAGAATTCCCCGGCAGAGAACCGGAAGAAACCCTTGCTTCCACTGCCTGCTTCATTCGGATTGGTAAAAAACTCCAGGAACGCAGGAACCTGCTCAGCCTTTCTCTGGACGATATCAAGTCAAACTTGCATATCCGAAAACATTACATTGAATCCCTTGAATCAGGGCAAATCGAAAACCTGCCATCGCCAGTCCAGACAAAAGGATTGCTCGCCAATTATGCGGAATTCCTCAACCTGGATGTCGATTCGCTCCTCCTGGAGTATGCTGAAGGTCTTCAGGAGCGGCGCCTGGAAAAGACACAGACCGAAAATAAAAGGGATAAAGCGCCCAGAGAACTTTCTTCAACATCCTTGAAATTGCGGAACTTCTTTTCCCTGGATCTGCTCGTGATGGCTGTCATCTTCATCGGTTTTGGTGCCTTTGTGATCTGGGGTGTGAGCCGCATCATTTCTGCGAACTCTCCCGAGGCAGCAGCGACATCACTGCCTGAAGTTGCAGAGGTCCTCCTGGCGACCAGTTCCCCTACATCACAGGATACACCTTCAATCGAGATCACAACACCGCCCGCTGACAATGAAGGGGCAGTTGTTGTGACTGAAACGCCGCTGTTCACATCCGCGGTCAGTGCCGATGCAGTCAATGTCATCATCGTTCCCCTACAGCGGGTTTGGGTCCAGATCAGTGTGGATACAGAAGTAACCTTTGAGGGCCGGCTGATACCCGGGAATGCTTATGACTATTCCGGCGCTGAGAAGGTCGAAATACTGACGGGTAATGCAGGGGCTATTCAAATCCTCTTCAACGACCAGGATCTCGGTTCTATGGGATTGATCGGACAGGTGTCCAACCTGATCTTTACACGTGATGGCCTCCTCCTGCCAACCGCAACAATCACGCCAACCCCAACGGAAACTCCGCAAACCTCGCCCACGCCAACCAGCACCCCCACGCTTTCTCCAACGACTCCGTGAACCGATGACCAAACGTGCGTTGAATACCTACCATCTCATATCGCTCGGATGCCCAAAGAATCTGGTGGACTCCGAATCCATGGCACAACTGCTGAATCGCGAGGGCCTTTCGCCAGCCGAATTCCCTCAAGACGCTGAATTCCTGATTGTCAATACCTGTGGTTTCCTCAAATCTGCGCGTGAGGAAGCAATCGCAGTCCTGACAGACCTGGCAAGCGAGAAGCTGCCCTGGCAGAAGCTGATTGCAGCCGGCTGCATGGTGGAATGCCACCAGCAGGAAATTACCGATTCAGTTCCTGGAGTCGACGGCTTGATCAGTACCCGGCAATGGATGGACATTAATGCCATGCTTGATAAGGTCAGATCTCGTGACAGTATCCATCCTTATAGATTTTTCCCACAAATTAAGAGTCCAATAGGGGATGAGAAAGGCACCAACCGGGCTGCCGTTCAGGGTGGAAGCGCTTACCTGAAGATCGCTGATGGCTGCCGGCGCACGTGCGCATACTGCCTGATCCCGTCCATCAAGGGTACTCTGGTCAGCCGTCCAATGGAAAAGGTCATTGACAATGCCAAAGCCCTCCAGGATTCGGGGGTTCAGGAAATTGTGCTGATCGCTCAGGACACCACCGATTACGGGCATGACCTGGGGCTTCAGGATGGCCTGACAAGGCTCCTGGAAAAGTTGGTCTTGGCTGTCCCTGATATCCCCTGGATCAGGATCATGTACACCTATCCGGGTGTCATCACCGAATCTCTGATCGAGTTAATCGCTGCGGAAAAACAGGTGCTGCCCTACCTTGATATTCCCCTCCAGCATGCCGATCCGGGCATCCTTCGTTCCATGAGACGCCCGAGTAATGTGACAAAGGTCAGAGAAACACTTTCATACATTCGCTCAATTGTCCCGGATATCGCACTTCGAACCGCATTCATTGTTGGTTTTCCAGGCGAGGACGACAAAGCCTTCGAGAACCTGGTCCGTTTCGTTCAAGCTGTCCGGTTTGACCACCTCGGTGTGTTCACGTATTCATTTGAACCCGGCGCGCCTGCAGAACCACTTGGCGACCCCGTCCCTGAACAGGTAAAAGTCGAACGGATGGAGTACCTGATGCAGGTTCAGGCGGAAATTTCGCTGGAACGCAGCCGGCAGTTCATCGGAAAGACCCTCGATGTCCTGGTAGAGGGTGTCGATGAGAACGAACAGGTCTCCATCGGCCGCTCGTACCGGGATGCACCTGAGGTTGACGGTCTTGTGGTCATCAACGGGAGCGCACAGGTCAGTCAGATGGTTAAGGTGCGCATCAACGATGCCATCACCCATGACCTGGTCGGTGATCTTCTCCCATAGGGGAAAAAAGAAACCCCCAAATTTTGAAATATGGGGGCTTTTGTTAAAGCAGTTTTCGCTCAAGAATTAATTCATCATGCTGTTTATGGTGCAGGTGTAGATGTGGCTGTCGGGCCGGTTGTTTCGCCGTCCGTGGGCTCTTGTGTAGGCGTCGCGGTGGGCGGCTCCTTTGTCGGCGGGTTCTGTTGTCTATAGCATTTATCAATCACCCATTGTGCGGTCGGCTGGAGTTCAGCATCACTCTGTATCGCCAGAGCTTTATCAATGTATTCCTGCGCAGCGCAGTAATCACCAGCAGCAGCCAGCTCCAGGCCGTAATTGACCGCACTCAAGCGGAAACGTTGCGTTGCAGAAATATTACTGCCGTCCATCATGTATGGAAAAGCCTGATAAACCTGCTCGAAATAATATACGGCTTGAGACCAATTCACACCCCAGTAGCTTGCACCCGTCAGATAAAACCGTGCCCAGGTCCGGTAACCATCGGCCTCCGAATCGAGAGGTGCAAACTGTTCTGCAAGCGTGAGGTCATATATACCGGGTTCCAGGCTGCCTTCTTCAAGGATCTTTTTCACGCCGCGGTTTCGAAGCGCTACATAGAACATGCCATCCACCTGAACCGCTTTGTAGTCCATATTCTTCTCACGTAAAGACTCAAGCATTTGGATCGCTTCATTCCATGATTCGGAAGCAATTAATGCTTGCGCATTGACAAAGATTTCTTCCTCACCCCTCAGATCAGGCGTGGGTGTTAAAGTGGGTTCTGCAAGTGTTGGCGTTGGCTGCAATGTCGCGTTGGTAGAAATGCTGATATTCAATAAAGCCTGGCTGTAAAGTTCTCCCACCTCGGTCAATTGCGCATCACTCAGATACTCAACCATTTCCTCAAGAATCCAATCCAATCGGCTCAGGGCGACTTCATAGCGTTCTTCTTCGATATCCAGACGCGCACTCTCTAGTTGAGTCTCAATCTTGGGTACGGCTTGCGTCTCCGCAAGTTCGACTCGCTCGTTGATCCCTCCCCATACCCCAAACAGCATCCCGATGATCAGGATCAATAAACAAAGCAGTATCCCCATCAGGAACCATGAAAAACGACGTTCGAAAAATTTCTTCTTCGGTTTCTTTTCTTTTTTCTTTTTAATTGGTTTTGTTACTTCAATTTCGTTCTCGTTATTCTTTTCCATAGGCCTGGATTATACCTTATTCTCCTCAGAGGTGAACTAGCAAGCGCACATCCCGCCAGATGGGTAAAATCCCAACAGCTGCACCCAGAACGATCCCAACCAGGGAAAGCAGCAAATCTGACAGCGGGATCGGTAGCATAAAACAAATCAGCCATACGCACAGACCGGCTGCAAGCGCGCTCAACGTCCCCCGCAGGAAGCTGCCACCCATCCGGAATTTCTCAGGCAGTCGTTTGTTTAGAAGGATGACCAGGACAAGCGCTTGAATGCTATACGAAATTGAGTTTGCTAATGCAATCCCACCTGATTCCAGCGGACCCATCAGCAGCAGCGCAAACCCGACATAAACCAGAAGCCCCAGGCCTGAAACCAGCATGGGGACCTTCGCATTCTGGTCTGCATAAAACGAACGTACGCCGACTTCAACCACACTGTGCCCCAGCAACCCGATCAAATACCCCTGGGTCGCCCAGAGGATCATCCGAGACTCATCCAGGGAGAAACCAAAGGCTGTCTGGACCAATGGCAGGCTGCTCATCGAAAGGATCACTGCAATTGGCAGTGAAAGAGCAACCATCACCTGCAGGGAACGTTCAACGGTATCTTTGAATGCCAGTCTCTCACCCGCCGCGATATGTTCCGACAGCGTGGGAAGCAGCGCGGTGGCAATCGCCGTGCCGATCAGCGTCTCCGGCACCTGCTGGATCCACCAACCATAGCTCAACGCCGTCACCGAGCCAACTGCCAACCTCGAAGCCAGGTTGTCGCGCGCAACGAAGATCAACTGGATGAAAATCATACTGACCAGGCGCGGCCCCATCAACCTCAGGACCTTACGCAGGGATTCATCCTTGAAATTGATCCGAGTAGCCCATTTGAATTTATACTTGACCAACCCAGGGATCTGGATCAGGAGGTGCAGGAAAGCGCCGATGATCACACCGTAGACCAACCCATCGATCCCCAACCCACACGCAGGAAGCTGGATGCCGGCAACATTCAGACCTTCCTCAGGCGCAAGGATGACCGCGCCAAATATCTGCCCGGCATCATAAAGCAGGGGTGCAACAGCAGGCAGGAGGAAATGCTGGTTCGCCTGCAATCCGGCCATGACCAGACCGCTGATTGAGAAGATCAGTGTTGAGACCAGGTTCATACGCAATAATTTAACTGCCAGATCCTGTTGTTCTGGTGTGAATCCAGGCGCGATCCCAAGCTGGCCGCGCACCAAAGGGCCAGCCAGCAGCGCAACCAAGACTGCCAGGATGGCTGTGACGATAAAAGCAAGATTGGCAACCTGTGAGAACAACCGCCAGGCTGAATCGCGTCCTTCTTTTGAGAGTGTTTCAGAGAGAACCGGGATGAACGCAATCGCCAGCGCCCCACCGGAGATCAGCGCAAAAAGGAGGTCAGGCAGGTTATTCGCCGCGTTGAAGACATCCAATTGTTCGGTCAGGCCGAACTGGCGCCCGATGATGACCGTACGCAGGACACCCGTCAGTTTATCAATGCCAAAGAAAATGGCTAATAGCAGCGAAACGCGTGTGAGCTTGCTGGCTTTCTTCATCATGCTCCTTTCACAATGCAGCCTTCCTGACCTGATTATGCCATAATCCGCATGGACTGAACAGATGATTCACCACCAGCGGTAGGTCATGTTTAGTTGTGAAGCAACCTACGTGAGGATATCGGTGCACACATAGGTGTGCACACCCTACCGCCGATTCTTTTGTTGGGCGCGCAGTGTCCTTCTGCGCGCCACAATCCACCTACTTCCCCTCATGGGGAAGGCTTTGCTTCACTTTCAATGACTGATAGCGTTTGGTATGCGCAAAAGCGGTACTCACCCTACTCGGTATACATTGTACATAAATAATCAGAGTTCACGATGTGCTTTATAGTTAATCCAATTTCCATCTCCATCATGGGGATGTTACAATTATGCCAATGGATAAACAAACCAGCTCGGGAACCTTATTTATCGTCGCCACACCGATAGGAAATATCAAAGATATCACTGTGCGCGCGCTGGATGTGCTCAAGAGGGTGGATGCAGTCATCTGCGAGGAATATCGCCTGGGCAGCAAGCTGCTGCATAGGTTGAGCATTGAAGGCAAAGAGATCCTCACCCTCAACGAACATAACGAAGCTGAAGAAGCGCAGAATATCGCCATCCGAATCGCAAAGGGTGAGCATATGGCGCTCATCTCAGATGCCGGTACACCGGTCTTTGCTGATCCAGGCCAATACCTCCTGGGGCTGCTCTATGACTTGAAACTCCCCGTCAGCCCGATCCCAGGGCCGGGATCCTTGATGGCAGCCCTATCCCTGTGCGATTTCTCCATTGACCGGTTCCTATTCGCCGGGTTTCCGCCGCGCGACACCCAAAAGCGTGAAAAGTTCCTGCAGGGATACAAAAACGAACGCATACCGGTCGTCCTGATGGACACACCCTACCGGATGACAAAACTGCTTGAAGAAGTGCTGAGAATATTCAGCAAGAACCAGGAGATTCTTCTAGCCTGCGATATGACCTTAACGAATGAAGCGATCTACCGCGGTCGTGTGGGCAAGATCCTGCCTAAAGTTAAAGGGCAAAAACGGGAGTTCATCCTGATCCTAGACCTCAACCGGAGGAAGCACTAGAACTGATATGACTCCCTTGAACCTCTTCGGCATCAGAAAAAAAGCCCTTGCGCTGCCGGTTTTCCTCCCGGATGCCACGTTTGGGTACGTGCGGTCTGTGGATTCACATGATCTGGAAAAAGTGGGCATCCAAGCTCTGGTGATGAACACCTTCCACCTGATGCAGAAGCCGGGTTCCAGCACCATCCAAACGTTCAATGGACTGCACAATTTTTCAGGCTGGTCGAAAACCATCATCACGGATTCGGGCGGTTTCCAGGCTTATTCGCTCATTCATCAATCGAATAAATTCGGCTCGCTCAGCGATAAGGGCATCATTTTTCACCCTGAGGGGAAAAATCGTAAGTTCATCCTCACGCCTGAAAAAAGCATCCAGCTCCAGGTCAGCTACGAGAGCGATGTCGTGATCTGCCTGGATGACTGCACGCATGTGGATGCCCCCCGCGAAGACCAGGAACTCTCAGTAAACCGCACCCTGGATTGGGCACGGCGCTGCAAGGATGAATATCTGCACCAGATGGAGCAGCGTGGGATAAATCAAGAAGACCGGCCTTTGATCTTCGGCGTGATCCAGGGCGGAGGTTTCCCAGACCTGCGCAGAAAATGCGCTGAGGGGCTGCTTGAGATAGGGTTTGACGGCTTCGGGTACGGCGGCTGGCCGCTCGACAACCGGGGGCACTTGCTCACGGATATCGTCGCCCTAACCCGTGACCTTGTACCGAGGGAATTCCCCATGCATGCTCTTGGGATCGGGCATCCAGTCAACTTACTGAAGACTTTTCGGCTGGGTTACGACTTGTTCGACTGCGCCCTCCCAACTCGCGACGCCCGGCATGGTCGGCTGATGCGTTTCACCGTTCCACCGGGTGAACCGCTGGAAGGGGAAGACTGGGTGGAAAACGTTTATTTCCAGGATAAGAAATACATCAAGGATGACCGGGGCATCTCTGAATACTGCGACTGCCCGGTATGCCGGCACTACAGCATCGGTTACCTCCACCACCTCTTCAAGACCGGCGACCCGCTTTACCAGCGCCTGGCAACCCTGCACAACCTGCGTTTCATGACCCAACTGACAGAGCGGCTGCGAGATGAATGAGCCTGAAGACCGCATCCAATCTTTAATGGATGATGTGTATGCCAATTCCAAATACCGGTCGATCACGCCCAGTTTGGTCAGCGATCTCTGCCGGGAAGCATTCAGTAAGGGACTTAAAGGGAAATCCGCAGTGAAGGCCGTCCGCAATAAACTGCACCAGGTGGGGGGCGCATATTTCAGGAGAAAAATGGACTACCAGGAAGCCGAACGGGAGTTGACCAACCTCCCGGATGACCTGGAATCTGAACAAGCACGGCAGTTCTGCACCCAGCTCATGCAGGTGCATGCCTCTACAGCAGAACGCTTGACGATCCTGCCGACCTTCTTCCAGACCTGCCTCTCACCGATTGCGCCCGTCAGGAGCATCCTCGACCTTGCCTGCGGCTTGACACCTCTTGCACTTTCTTGGATGCCGCTTGCAAAGGGAGTCAGCTACCAGTGCTGTGATATCTACCTGGATATGATAAGATTTCTCCAATCCTTTTTCGACCATTTCCACATCAATGGAACGGCAAACCCCTGCAATCTCGGCAGTGAAACGCCGGAAGCCCAGGCGCAGGTCGCTTTCCTGCTAAAATCCATCCCCTGTCTTGAGCAGCTTGATAAAGCCATCCCACTCAGGTTGATGGAACAAATCCGGACGGAACACATCCTGGTCTCTTTCCCTGTGCGCAGCCTGGGCGGCCAGAAAAAAGGCATGCCCGGCTTCTACCGGAATCACTTCCTTGAGATCGTGACCAAAAAGCACTGGACGGTCCAGGAATTCACCTTTCCAACCGAGCTTGCCTTTCTGGTGTCCAAATGAGTCAAGGTGAGATCAATGTGCAGAAGATACTGGAAAAGATCCTCGATTCAAAGAAGTATCGAGGGTTGAGATTAAACGCTGCCACAGTCACAGACCTGATCCATCAGCAAATGCCCAAATATGGTTCGCAAAAAGACCTCCTCAAGGCAGTTCGGCGTAAACTGCATAACATCGTGGCACCCTATCTTGGCGAACCGGACTACCGGCTGCTTTCGGAGCAGCTGACCGACCTGCCGGATTCCTCCCCGGATTCCCCAGCAGTCAGGACCTTCTGTAGACGTGTGCTGTCAGAGCACGCCTCAACAAGCGAAAGGCTCCCTTATCTGGAAGCGTTTTATGCGCGGCTGTTTGAGAAAACCGGTCAGCCCAATTCCATCCTTGACCTGGCGTGCGGGCTGCACCCGCTTGGGTTCCCCTGGATGGGTTTACCGGTTTCCGTCAGCTATCATGCCTATGACATCGTCCAGCCGCGGATCGATTTCCTAAACCTGTTCTTCCAACAAATTGGGCTGGCAGGATTTACAGAGAACAGAGATATCCTGGTTGACCCCCCAAAAATTCATGCAGATTTGGGACTCTTCTTCAAGGAAGCGCACCGTTTTGAAAAACGGCAGCCTGGCTGCAACCGCCATTACTGGAAAAGCCTGGATGTGGACATTCTGGCAGTTTCCCTTCCCACGCAGAACCTGTCAGGGACGCACAGCCTGCTCGACCAGCACCGTAGTCTGGTCCTCACAAACCTGCCCGACAACTACTGCATTTACGATGAGCTGCTCTTCCAGGATGAGGTTATTTTCCTGATCGAAAAACAGAGTGATTCTTCCAATGGCTGATAAAAATAATCCAACCCTGCGCCAGAGTCTAGCGCGCTTCGAGTCAATCCTCAGTGAAGCCGAGATTGAAGACCTGGTCAGCATCCAGAAAGCCCCACTCCCGACAGGCATCAGGCTGAACCCTCTCAAAACAGAACCGAGTACGGCGATCATAGCCCTATCCGAACGCTACAAATGGCAGGTCGAGCCCATCCCCTTCTGTGATAACGCCTGGACCATCCAGAATTCTCAGATCTCACCGGGCAACACGATAGAACACCGTATGGGTCAGTATTACATCCAGGATGCAGCTTCCATGGTGCCCGTCAGTTTATTCAAGATTGATTCATCTCATCCCATAATCCTCGATATGGCAGCTTCACCGGGAGGGAAAACCACCCACCTGATCAACAGAATTCAGGATAAGGGGCTGGTCATCGCTAACGACGCCAGCAAGGGGCGCATCCCTGCCCTTCGGTCGGTTCTTTCAGCCTGGGGTGCTGCCAACCTGATCATCACCAATTTCCCCGGCGAGTCCTTCGGGGACTGGTATCCAGAGACATTCGATCTGGTCCTGCTTGATGCACCCTGCAGCATGGAAAACCTGCGCCCAACACCGGGTCGTCCCTTGAGAGAGACAAGCGTTGACGAACGCCTGCGATTGCAGGGAAGGCAAATCCAGCTTTTACTCAGCGGTTTAAAAGCCCTCAAACCGGGTGGGCAGCTTATCTATGCGACCTGCTCCCTTGCGCCGGAGGAAGACGAAGCCGTCCTGGACGCTGCCCTAAAAACCTATCCTGACAGCCTAACAATCCAGGATATTTCTCACAGATTTGGATTCCAGGCAGCAGGCCTGGCCGAATTTCAGGGTACAAGCTATCACCCCCAGGTTAAGAATGCCCTGCGTCTCTGGCCTCATCTGACCGGGATGTCTGGATTCTTTTGCGCGCTGCTCACCAAGCATAGGCCTGTCGAATCAACATATAAAACTCCCCCAAGCCGTGATTTCTCGAAAACGGATCTTGAGAAAGTCCCAGAACAGGACGTGGATACACTTGAAACACACCTCCTGAGCAGTTATGGGATGTCATTAAAAAGAGTGCTGGATCAATTCTCACTCATCCTGTACAAGCGGCAGGGGCAGCTTTTCCTGATCCCCACCCGCTACCTCGACCAGTTCATTACACTACCCTACGCGTATATCGGACTCCCCCTGGGCCGCTGGATTGACGATACATTCGAGCCATCACACGAGTTCATCAGCCGGTTCGGTCATATGTTCTCCAAGGGACTGATCAAGATCGGCAACCAGGATATCACTTCGTGGACTGGCGGCCGCGACATCCGTTATCCGGACACAGACCTGATCCCCAGGGGTCAATATCTGCTCGTCACGGATCAATCCAACCGGAATCTGGGCATGGGGAAACTGCTCCCCAAACGCCTCCGTAATATGCTCCCCCGCTGATCAATCCAGATAACTGAGGAAAGCAGCCTGGTTCACTTTTGCCTGACCATACACCCCCCTATACTCTTCCGGGAGTAATTTCGCAATCTCGAGCATGATCACATCAGATACTTCCTGCATGGCCAGCTTATCCCTGGGCTGCTGTGAAAAATCGATCTGAAAAGGTTTGCCAACTTTTATCTTCATTGGCGTCCGTTTGAGATGTGTAATATTTTTTTTGAAATCCTCGTGACCGTAATAAGCTATGGGCAGGATCATCACATCACATTTACTTGCCAGCATGGCGATCCCAGGCTTGCCGCGGATCAACTGCCCGTCTTCAGTTCGTGTCCCCTCCGGTGCAATGGCCAGGATCTTGCCTTCATGCAAGGCTTGTTTGGCTTTCTGGAAAGCGGTGAAATCAGCGATCTCACGATTGATAGGAATCCCTCCCCAAACATTGAACAGGAACGCCAGAATGGGGTCATCCCAGGTTTCCTGCTTGACCAGACCGGTTGTCGGTCGTGGAAACAAATGAGAAATAAGGACAGGTGCATCCAGGAAGTTGACGTGATTGACTGCCAGCAATAAGGGCCCTTCCTGAGGGATCTTCTCCAGATCGGGGAATTCGATCTTCATGATGATCCGAAGGATGAATTTGATGATGTGGTTGACCAGCCAAGTCATAATCATATTTACACACAGACCATATTCAACTGCTGCCTGAGAATCTCAACTTCAAGGGTCTTTCCCGCTTCGCAGATCGTCTCGCCATCAGCGTGTACCGGCAGCGTACCTTCAAGGGCTTCTATGGTCACTCGCTGACCGGTCGGCATCTTGATCGCAAAGTGGTTTTTCTGTGTTCCACTCATCACTTTAGGAAAGAGTCCCAAAACCTGCAAACGTGTGACCTGTTTGGCAATGCACAGGTTCAGCAGGCCATCATCAGATGCGGATTCGGGTGCAAACATAAATGACCCGCCCATCCGTTTCCCGTTCATCAGGGAAACGAGAATGCACGGCTGTTCCAGGATTTCACCGTCAATGTTCAGGCGCAGCAAAGGCGCTCGAAAGTAAAGGAAGATCGTCTTCAGTGCAGCGATCAGGTATGCTGGGATACCGCTGATAAACGGAGGAAGCTTAGCTGCTTCAAACCCAACAATCGTGTCGAATCCAATCCCGACACCGTTGCCGAAGTAGCGCCCTTCCGGATAATCTCCACCTTTAACGAGACCGATATCAATTTTCCGAAGCTTACCATCAGCCAGCAGCTTACAGGCAGCTTCAAGTTCCTGGGGAACGCCCATACCGTATGAAAAATCATTCCCACGACCGACCGGCAGCACTGCAAAATTGGACGTTAGATGACCTTTCGCCAACGCCTCCATCAATCCGTTTATGATCTCATTCGCTGTGCCATCCCCGCCAACTGCAACAACCGTGTCGTATCCATTTGAACCCGCTTCTTCAGCGAGTTTGATTCCGTGTCCGATATACTCGGTCAGGACCAAATCATAATCAATATTAAATGATTCGAGGTAGGCTTCAATCTCAGGAATAGCCTGCTTTGCTGCTCCCTTACCCGCAGCCGGATTGACAATGATGCAATGTTTATTCAATTAATCTCCTTTTCACTCATCCACTGTATTCAACCCTAAAGGGCCTAAAAAGATGCTCAATTATCTCATACTATTTTGGAAATGGGGATCAGGATTCTCCAATGGCATGCAAAACAACGGCAGGGAAAATAATCGCAGCGGTCTCCATACGCAGGATGCGTTTCCCCAGTGAAACAGCCTGGTAACCCAGGGCATCTGCGCTTTCGATCTCATCTTCTGAGAAGCCGCCTTCAGGACCAATAAAAAGCGCGATTGAACCGCCGGTAAATTGACGGACCAGCGAATCGAGGTCCACATGCCCTGCTTCTGCTTTCTCCCAGGCGATCAGGCAAAGCTGATGTGCTTGCTCAACCAGGTCAAGACAAGCCTCAAAGTAAGCTGGTGGATGCAGGATGGGCAAGTGCCCCCGGTTGGATTGTTCCGCTGCTTCCCGGATGATCTTCTCCCACCTTGCCTGTTTCTTTGCAGAAAGAGAGATGGATTGAACCAATGTGCGCGAAGAGACGAACGGATAGAATGAGGACACGCCGACCTCGGTGCCTTTTTGGAGGATCCATTCGGTCTTTTCACGCCCGGTCAACCCGAAGCACAGGGATACCCGCGTTTCAGGTTCAGTCTCTACATCCCGGATTGAGAGGATTTCACCTGAGACACGGTCATGATCCGGGTACAGCTTCACGGCAACTATAAAAATATGCCCATGGTTATCCAGCACGGCAGCTCGTTCACCATCCTTCATCCGCAGGACATGCCTGATCTGATGGGCAATGTCCGGTGGAAAGATGACCTCATTCGTTTTGATTTGATCCGGATTTAAGAAGAACCTATTCATCTCAAGGTATACTAAATCTACATAACTAGTGGAGTTTTCATGGAAAACGATAAACAGCAAGAAAATTTAAAAACATTCCGATATCTCGATATTATCATTGTTGTTTATACCCTTGTCCTGGTCCTTTCCAATATCGCATCCTCTGCCAAGATCATTGACTGGGGCATCAACCTGGGTCCCATTGCACTGAGCTTCGATGCGGGAACGATCCTCTTTCCAATCAGCTATATCTTCGGTGACGTGATCACCGAGGTCTATGGCTTCAAACGCTCCCGCCGGATCATCTGGATCGGCTTTGGCGCACTGGCGTTCAGTGCGCTGGTCTTCTTCCTCATCCAGATCCTGCCTGGTGAAGCCACCTGGGAAGCTAGTGTGGGACAGGAGACCTATAACCAAATCCTCGGAAGCATGAGTTCTGGAGGGATCGTCCTCGCCAGCCTGGCAGGATATTTCGCCGGGTCATTCTCCAACGCGATCATCATGGCATTAATGAAGGTCATCACCAAGGGCAAGCTGCTCTGGTCTCGTACCATCGGCAGCACCATCGTGGGGGAAGCTTTCGACACCTTCACGTTCATCGTGGTCGCTTCTGCGCTGGGCGTCTTCCCATGGAGTCTATTCTGGAGCTTGACGATCACCAACTACATTTTCAAAGTCGTTGTTGAAGCCGCAATGACGCCAGTCACATATTGGATGATTAATCGATTGAAACGGGTTGAGGACGTGGACGTCTTTGATGAAAGCACCAACCTGTCACCTTTCAAATTTAAATAACACTCAATCCCGTTTGCCTTCAATCACCACGGTGTATTCTCCCCGTGGTGTTTCTTTTTGAATTGCACCCAGGACCTCGCTCAACCTGCCGTGGGTGACCGTTTCAAATTTCTTGGTCAGGTCATTTGCCAGGGCAGCCGGACGATCCCCCAGTACAACCAGGGCATCCTCCAGGAACGCCTGGATGCGGTAGGGACTTTCGTAAAAAATTTGCGTATGGGGCGATTCGACGTCCATCTCCAGGAACTTCCGCCTTGCTCCTCCTTTCCGGGGAGGGAAGCCTTTGAAAGTGAAGCTGTGCGCTGGAAGCCCTGACAGAATCAATGCCGTCACTACAGCGGATGGACCCGGGATGGCAGTCACGGGAATATCATTCGCCAGGGCTGCCTGGACCAGTGAATAGCCCGGATCGGAGATCGCCGGCGTTCCCGCATTGGTCACCACCGCAATTGATTCCCCATCCAGAAGCTGCTGCAGGAGCTTCGGCACAGCTTTTTTCTCATTAAAAGCATGGTAGCTTTTTTGAGGTTTATGAATATCGTAATGGTTCAGCAGGATGGAGGTCTTGCGCGTGTCTTCACTGGCGATCAGGTCCACCTTCCGCAGGACTTCCAAAGCCCGTATTGAAATATCACCCAGGTTCCCGATTGGTGTGGCCACGAGGTAAAGCACGGTTTATCTTCTCCCATCCAGATAAGCATTCATCTCAGGGATCGCCTGTTCGTTGGATATGAACTGCACAGCTTTCATCCCAAAATCCCGGGCAGCCTGGACGTTGACCAACTGGTCGTCCAGAAATAACGAAGTCTCTGGGATTGCATCCAACCTCTCCACGGCAATTTGATAGATTCGCCTATCGGGTTTAATGATCTTTTCCTCGGCGGATATGATGATCTCATCCACGTAACGGTCCAGGTGAAGAATATCCTCAATGGTACCTCGAGTTTGGTCGCCGGCGTTGCTCAGAATGCCAATTTTATGATCCTGACTCAATTCCATCAGGAATCTGACCAGCGGTTTATTCAAATGCCTGTTTGACGTCAACCCGCGATGGAACCAGCGATATAACCAGGGCTTCACGCCTAGTTTCTTGGCAACCGTCATCCACATTTCCTCTTCTGGAATCTCACCCAGGCACATTTCACGGATAAGCTGAGACCCCTCCTTTTTCTCAAGCATTTCAAGGACATCAGGATCAATTTTGATCCTAAAGATTTTTTGCATCCTCCTCAGATTGCCTGGTTTGGGTGGATGAAAGATCACGCCGCCAAAATCAAAAATAATTGTATTAATCGACATCTTACTGAACATTTCCTTAATTTTACCGGGCATCCTGGTTGTTTTACGAAACTCATGTAATTATATCAGCTAGTAGAATACATCTAAATAACAGAGCCATCCCACTTGGTGAAGTTACCCGATAAATCCGCTAAAAAACAGGTAGAATAAATCCATGGAAAGAACTGTTCCAACCAGAGCCTCAGAAGAAATCGACCTCTACATCCGCACGATTTATTCTCTGCTGAAATCAACCACGCCGGTGCGCATCCGCTCGTTTGAAGAAGTCCATGCAGGGATGAATTCTTCACTTCACCTCCACGCCAAAGATGATAAACCTGATATCTCATCCTTCATCTATGCCACGCTGCGCCTGCCCGGATGTATTAGCGACGTTAAAACTGTCCTTTTAGGGCAAACTGCAACCGTATTCCAACAGTCCGGATTCAGCGATGTGGAGCAATGGACACAAGTATCAGCCAGGGCGCGCCGCAGGCGCTGTTATTACGATGGGAAGAGCCTCCTGGCTTGCTTCATTGCCTCACGTTCTGATATTGATGACGTGGTTCCCCTGCTGACCGCGTTCCAAATTGAATGGAATAAGCTGCATGATCTTCTGCATGATTTTCCCGAATCGGACCTTGAAAGACTATCCCCAGATTTGGAAGCTGACATTGAAAGACTCGCCCAAACCCTGAGAATTTCAGTCGAGGAGATGAAAAGGCTGCGTACAATTTGGCAGGATCAGTGCAAAGCTATGCTTCACCGGATCAGGGGACATGTATTGGACCTTGAAGTCCAACTGATGAGCGGCTCGTTGAATGAATACCGTCGGGCAACCCGGTTCTGGTGGGAGAACATCGAACACGCTTTCCCGGAGATCACAAAACGCCCTGTTTATTTCATCTCAAGCAATACCCACAGCATCCCCAACCTGTTGACCGGGTACGCCCTCATGCACCGGGAACGCCTGACGGATTATTTACATTCCGTGGGAGATGAAGCCCTGCTGGCGGAGTGGCGGGATATCCGCCACGAAGAGGTCCCCTCTCGACCAGAGAACTTCCTTTATTACGTCCTCAAGAAGTATCAATCTACGACGCAGGGACAGGACCTGCTTGAAGCGCAGGCAGCCTATGAGAAACAATGCGGCATGCACCGCTTCCCCAGCGAACATGCATTTGACGTAGAAGCATTGATCGTCGAACTCTCCAAACTCAACCCAGAGACGATCGACCCCCGCCTGACGCCTGAAACCTTCGGTGGTCAGCCAACGGATTGGTCGTTCCTGAAGGAAAGCGATGCCCTGATCCTGAACATCGACTACCCTTTGGGGCTGGCAGCTTATAACCTCCTGGTCAAGATCGCCGAGCATACCTGCCCGATGCTGGGAATTTACATCATGGGCAAAGCCGCCACGCTCAACGGGCGGCGCGGCGATGTGCTTATCCCCAATGTGACCTACAGTGAACAATCACATAACACCTTCCTATTTAATAACTGTTTTACGGCAGGTGATGTCAGCCCATACCTCGTCTACGGCAATGTGCTTGACAATCAGAAATCGGTATCCGTGCTGGGCACCTACCTGCAGAACGCCCAGATCATGGAAGTGATCTACCGCGAAGGCTATACCGATATTGAAATGGAAGCGGGGCCATACCTCTCCGCGGTCTATGAACTCTACCGCCCCAAACGTCATCCCACGGATGAGATTGTCAACCTGAGCAACCTGCCCTTTGACCTGGGGGTCCTGCACTACGCCTCGGATACACCCCTCACCAAGGGCGCAAACCTGGGCGCAGGCACGCTCTCCTATTTTGGCGTCGATTCCACCTATGCAACCTCGCTGGCGATTCTGCGGCGGATCATGCAGTTGGAATATTTCCGCAGCATTAATCCCGCTTAGGATCAACTTTCAAGAAGGCAATCCCAAGTGGGTCAGGCGGAACTGCTTTTAATATTTCAATGCCAGGGTTTTATCTGGGTGATTTCTCCGAATCGAAAGCGGCCGCAAAGTATGATCGAACAGCTTGTTTCCCTGATTCATACAAAGCCTCATATACCTCATCATCAGGCTTGATGCTGAAATCAGTAGGCGAAACGCCGCAATCTCCGATTCTGATCGTACGCCTTTGATCCAGCTTATCTGGAGCCAGAGCCGTCAACTGATGCGTGGAATACAGGTTCTCCATTAATAATTTTATGTAATTAATCAAGGATGATGGATTCTCGGGTTCAGGTTGCACTTTATCCCTCTCAGTATAGAGATAAAGGCCAAGCGTCCGCCAATTGACCTTGCGTTGAATGGATAAATTTATATCGACTACTTCCGGACGGTCAAATACATCCAAAGGATAATTATTGAAAAACCCACCATCCACATATAAATCCCCCTCACCAAACGTCTGCCCATCAAAATGCAAAGCTTCAAAATATAACGGGATGGACATGGACATCCTGATCGCGTCAGCCACAACCACATCCGGCGTTGTCTCTGCAGACATCACTTCCGCCCTTTGTTTTGTCAAATTGGAAACAACCACATACAAATCTCGATAACCCATCTCCCTTAGGTCAGTAAAAGTTGCATCGGATTTGCCGTTTGCAAAATCGGCGATGACCTCCTTCAACCAATGATGAAAATATGCCGAAGAATACCAGCCAAAGTTTTTTAGCAGCCGCTGAGGACAAGTTATCAAATCCAACCGACTGAGGAGCGTATCAGACTGATCCTCTGGACGCACTTGGGGAATGCGGGAAAATTCCAATGTATCAAAGATTGATTTGATCTTGAGAGCCGGTAACCTGATGCTGACCATCAGGGCGGCAATCGCACCAACTGAACTACCCGCAACCCGCTGGACCTTTTCCATGAATCCCAAACGCTCCAATTCTTCAAGCGCTCCCAAATAAGCTATACCCCGTATCCCTCCCCCTTTGAATACAAGATTGCGGTAATTTATTCGTAATACTTTATGGTTGATCCAGCGATTGATCGTACGGAAAACATTAGGCCGTTTTGGATCGGTATCAGTCATTTCAGTTCTTTCTCTATTACCTTACCCCCTCATTATATAATACATAACGCCAGTTATTGATTCTCTTCAATTCACTGGATCATGACAGAATGACTATCGATAACCGGGAAGAACAATCCAATCGTAAAGCCCTGCCCAACATGAGAGTCTGCCTCGATCTCAATATCATCACTCCGGAATATTTGATGATAAGAAAAGTGGGTGGGTAGCGAACCCACTTTACAGACTTTATGGATCGATCAACCCAGTTGCTGCCGAATCCTTTCAGCGGTTTCCTGATAGGTCGCCAGTTTGTCGCGTTCCTTCTGCACCACCTCAGGCGGCGCTTTCTGGGCAAACGGACTTACCAATAATTTCTCCAAGCGCTGGATCTGAGATTGCGCTTCCGCCAGTTCCTTTTCCAGGCGTTCCCGTTCCGCTTCAGCATCCACCAGGCCTGCCAGCGGCAGGGTGATCTCAATCGGCGTGACGACCAGTGTGATCCGGTCATCTGAAGGCTCAATGGGATCCTTCACGATCGAAAAAGCTTCCCCATCAATCCCGGCCAGCGAGATAAAGGTCTGCTGCTGCGATTTCACTTCTGCCAGCTTGCTTCCCGCGCTGATCGTACAGGCAATTTTATGGTCTGGCTGCACCTTGTATTCCGCCCGGATATTCCGGATGGCGCGAACCATTTCCTGGATCAGGCTGAAGTCCTCAATCACTTGATCCTCCCAACCTTCCAGCGGGATGCATTCCGGCCATTTTGCAATGATCAGGGCTTCCTCCCAGCCGTTCTCCGGTGCAAGCGCATCGGATTTCTCCTGACAGGCTTCCCGCAGGTGCCCCCAAAGTTCCTCGGTCACGAATGGTGTGAAAGGATGCAGGAAACGCAGGCAGGTATCCAGGGTGTGAACCAGCGTCTGCACGGTGTAGAACGCTCGGTCGCCGCCTTCTGCAATTTGGTTCTTTGAGATCTCTACATACCAATCGGCGAATTCCGTCCAGAAGAAATCATAGATCTGCCGGCCGGCTTCCCCGAACTGGTACGCTTCAAATAACTGGTTGACCGTCTCACTCAACGTCACCAGTTTGGCTTTGATCCAGCGGTCTGCCAGGGTCCATTCCGGTTTGCCTTCAGGTTTTGCGGGAATAGCATCGATATTGCGGATCACAAAACGTCCGGCATTCCAGAGTTTATTGGCGAAATTACGGTTGGCTTCAACCTTCTCCAACGAAAGGTTCATATCCTTGCCGGGTGTTGAACCAACAAGCAGCGTGAAGCGCAGTGCATCCGTACCCAATTCATCCATCACGACCAGCGGGTCGATCACATTGTCCTTGGTCTTGCTCATCTTCTGCCCGTTCTCGTCCCGGATCAGGCCATGCAGGTAGACCGTGTGGAACGGGATGTCCCCGGTAAATTCCAGGCCGTCCATGATCATGCGCGCCACCCAGAAGAACAGGATGTCATAGGCCGTTTCCATCACAGAGGTGGGATAGAAATACTTGAGGTCTGGGGTTTCTTCCGGCCAGCCCAGGGTAGAAAACGGCCACAGCCCTGAGGAGAACCAGGTATCCAGCACATCCGGGTCCTGCTCCAGATGACTGCTGCCGCAGTGCTGACAGACTTCCGGGTCTTCCCGCGCAACGATCATTTCATTGCAGTCCTGACAATACCAGACCGGAATGCGGTGCCCCCACCAGAGCTGCCGGCTGATGCACCAGTCCCGGATGTTCTCCATCCAGTTATAGTAAACCTTGTTGAAATGGTCCGGGATGATCCTGATCCTGCTATCACGCACAGCATCAATGGCTGCTTTTGCCATCTCCTGCACGTCCACAAACCACTGCGTGGAGATCATCGGTTCGATCACTTCTCCCCCTCGCTGAGCCCGCGGTACTTTCATTTCATAAGTCTGCACCTTGATCACCAGACCGGCGTCTTGCATATCCGCCCAGATCTTCTCGCGGCATTCGAAGCGGTCCATGCCCTCGTATGGCCCACCGTTTTCATTGATGGTGGCGTCTTTGTTGAGGACATTGATAGTTCCCAGGTTGTGCCGCATGCCGATCTCATAGTCATTTTGGTCATGCGCCGGGGTGATCTTGAGTGCACCGGTACCAAACTCTCGATCCACGTAGTCATCAGCAATCACCGGGATCTCACGACCCAGGATCGGCACCAGGGCTTTCTTACCGACGAAAGCCTGATAGCGGGGATCCTCCGGGTGGACGGCAACACCCGTATCCCCCAGGATGGTTTCTGGACGGGTTGTCGCCACCGGGATGAAGTCATCGCTCCCGGAGATCATGTATTTAAAGTAATACAGCTTGCCCGGTTCCTGGGAATATTCCACTTCAAGGTCCGAGACGGCCGTCATCAGTCCTGGAGACCAGTTGATCATCCTCGGGCCGCGATAGATCCATCCCTTCTCATACAGGGAGACAAAGGCTTCCCGCACGGCTTTTGAGAGTCCTTCATCCAGCGTGAACCGCTCACGGCTCCAATCGCAGGAAGCGCCCAATCGGTGTATTTGTGTGGTGATGATGCCGCCATATTTTTCCTTCCAGGCCCAGACATGCTCCAGGAATTTCTCCCTGCCAATTTCCTTCCTTTTAATGCCCTGCTCAAGGAGCATCTTCTCAACCTGAAGCTGCGTGGCAATGCCTGCGTGGTCCACACCCGGCAGCCACAGCGTTGGTTCCCCCTTCATCCTGTGATAGCGGATCATCAAATCTTCCACAGCGACGACCATCGCGTGCCCGAGATGCAGTTGCCCGGTTACATTCGCCGGTGGGATCGAAATCACAAACGGCTTGCGTGATGGATCGAAATCCAGCTCATTCGGGTCATTGTCAGGTTTGAAATAACCGCGTTCCCACCACCACTGGTACAGGCGGCTTTCAGTCTGTTTAAAGTCATATGTTTTAGCCAATTCCTTCGCCATAATTCCTCAACCTCCAAAATTAATTAAAAAAACCTTCCGTCCCAGAGGACGGAAGGCATTCTTCCGTGGTACCACCTCAATTCGCCAAAAATCGGCGCACTCAGCCCGGACCATCATCCGGCGTCGCAGTAACGGGCGCTCCCGTGCTGGTCTAATCACCTCGTCGGTTTTCTTCAGCAATTCCTTGCGGGGACTTCACCCATCTCGGTGCCTGGGGGGCCTCTCATCCCGTGGCTGCCCTTCTCTGTCAGGTGAGCAAGGGTTACTCATCCGCAATATTCTTATTACACTAGATTATAGCCAAATCCTCCTGATAAATCAACTGCCCTCGGGTCAGCGTCCCATGGAGATGACCTGGTCTTCCCAACGGTGCCAGCCCGTGAATTTCTCTTCAATGATCTTTTTGCCTTGACCGGGTGTTTCCAATCCCAAGAGTGCCAGGTCTGCATCCACCATGATCTTGACCAGCTCATCGAATTTGATTTTCGGTTCCCAATCCAGGGCTTTCTTCGCCTTGGAAGGATCCGCTTCAAGGTAATCTACCTCAGTCGGTCGGTAATAGCGTGGGTCAATCCGCACATAATCATGCCAGTCCATATCAACATACCCGAAAGCCGCATCGAGCAGCTCTTCGATCTTATGTGCTTCACCGGTACCCACCACATAGTCATCCGGTTTGTCCTGCTGGAGCATGAGATACATGATCTCGACATATTCTGGTGCATAGCCCCAGTCTCGCCGGGATTCAAGGTTGCCCAGATAGAGATGCTTCTGTTTGCCGGCGCGGATATTCGCCAACGCTTGCGTAATCTTACGGGTTACAAAGGTCTCGCCGCGGCGCGGGGATTCATGGTTGAACAGGATCCCGTTGACGCAAAACATGCCGTAGCCTTCCCGGTAGTTATGCGCCATCCAGTAGGAATACAGTTTCGCTGCGCCATATGGGCTGCGCGGTTGGAAAGGTGTGGTCTCACTCTGCTTCGGCTTGGCGTTGCCGAACATCTCGCTCGAAGAAGCCTGGTAAAAGCGGGATTTCATCCCGGCTTTGCGAATGGCTTCCAGGATACGTGTGGTTCCCAGCCCCGTCACATTGCCGGTATATTCAGGCATATCAAAACTCACCCGGACATGGCTCTGGGCAGCCAGGTGGTAAATTTCATCCGGTTTAACGTTATAGATCACATCCAGCAGGGTATCCGCTGCGGTCACATCGCCGTAATGCAGGTAAAAATTAACCTTATCGCCGTTCCCATGCGGATCCTTGTAAATATGGTCGATCCTGCGGGTGTTGAAGGTACTCGCCCTGCGGATCAATCCATGGACTTCGTACCCCTTATCTAAAAGCAATTCCGCCAGATAAGAACCATCCTGTCCTGTGATGCCTGTAATTAACGCTGTCTTCAAAATCAGCCTCCAACTTGATCAATCAAAATGCGAATTGAAAGTATAACCCGTAGTAATTACCATGTCAAACAGCAACTATTAAATGAAAGTGATTGTGCTCTCTCGGTGTGCGTTGACAATACACCTATTTAATGGCATGATAATGCCAGTTAAGTATACTGGAATATAACCATGCATAGACGTAGAACGCCCATTTTCCGCTGGCTTGCGATCATCCTGATCTTGATCACAGTCATGTTAACCACCATTGAACTCATCGGTTACAGTCGTATCCGAAGCAATTTCCCCTTGGGACTGCGCGTCGGGGAAATCCCAATCGGCGGACTTGACTACGAAGAAGCTGCGGAACGGATCTATACCGTCTACCGCTCTCCGATTGAGATCGTTTATGATGGAAATCCCATTCAAGTCAGGCCAGCAGTACTTGGCTTCGAACCGAAGGTGGAGAGCATGCTTGCAGTAGCCGATAATATGCGTGTAACCGATCCGTTTTGGGAGGGATTCTGGAATTACCTTTGGAACCGGGAAGTCGAGGTCATCGATATTCCCCTGGATGCCGACTACAACGAAAACCTGATCAGGGAATATCTCACAAATGAAATCGCCTCACGGTATGACACACCGGCAACTTCACCACAACCAATCCCCGGAACGACCGAGTTCGCAGCAGGCGTGCCGGGAACACAATTGGACATTGACCGGGCTACCTTGCAGGTCATTGATGCCCTAAAGTCACCCACGGAACGGCAGGTCAACCTGGTATTGGATGAAAAAGCATCCTCGCGTCCGACGATCTCTGACCTTGAAATCATGCTCAAACAGATCATTGATGTCTCAGGATTCGATGGGATCGTTGAAGTTTATATGCAGGACATGGACTCAAACAACAATCTCCTCTTCGCTTATCAAGAGAATGTCGGCGACCTTGAACCCGACATTGCTTACTCTGCCTGGAGCACGATCAAGATCCCTGTGATGGTTAGTGCATTTCGTTACATCGATGAGCCTGCGCCGCAGGAATATCTGACCTTGATGGAAGAAATGATCGAGCAATCTGATAACGACAGTACGGATGATCTGGCTCAAACCGTGATCGATTCCAACCTCTCCCCACTGATCATCACAGAAGACATGCAGTTGCTTGGGTTGGAGAACACCTTCTGGGCTGGTCACTTCTATGTAGGCGCGCCCCTCCTCCAACGCTTTGACACCCCGGCGAACCAACGCACAGATATAGATACCGACCCGGATGTCTATGTACAGACCACACCTTCCGATATGGGCATGCTGTTGGAAGATATTTATCAGTGCGCAGAGCTTGACGGCGGTGCATTGATCGCGGCTTTCCCTGACGAGATCACCCAGGAAGAATGTGAACTCATGGTCACCTACATGGCGAAGAACCAGATCGCAGTCCTGATCCAATCCGGCGTCCCCTCTGGGACCACCGTTGCCCACAAGCACGGCTGGGCTAATGAAGAAGATGGCCTGCTGCATACTATCGGTGACGTGGCAATCGTTTATACGCCGGGCGGTGATTATGTCCTGTCCATCTTCGTCCACCACCCAGTCCAGGCTGTATTCGACCCGGTCAATGAACTCTTCGCCGAACTTAGTGCAGCCGTATACAACTACTTCAACAACCAGATTTCTCAATGAAAAAACCGGCTCAATAAACAAGCCGGTTGGATATTGTCCTTAGTATCTCAGTTTCATTTAAATAAATAGATTTATCCAATCTAGCCTTCCCCTTGAGGGGAAGGTGGCACGAAGTGCCGGATGAGGTGTGTTATAACGAGTTTCCACCTCATCAGTCTGCTACGCAGACAGCTTCTCCTCAAGGAGAAGCCTAAATTACACTAATGGATATCACCTTTGGGAGAAACATAGAAAACAGCATGAATTAATATCAAAATTTTTGTTATTATACTATCAATATGTGACTCTTATTTCTTTTCCGAAACCTGGGTTCTTATTGTAAAATCCTATTCAACCGATATATACTTCCACCTCTTCCCCATCGTCTTCATTAACATGGACATAAAACGGATTTTCAGGGGAGACACCCGTTAAAATCTCTGAGACATCACCGAAGGATTCATTCTTGATCCCCGGGATCTTGTCTTGATATTTTGTCATGAACCACCTCGCCAGGGTCATGGGGAATGGCAGACTGATCGAAAGTCTTTCCGGTTTCTCGCCCGACTTCTGTTTTATCCGCACATGCAGCCAGACGCTGCGGCTCGTTCGAAAACTAACTGCGACGATGAAGATCCCCAACGCAAATGGGAGCCAAGCCAGCCAGAATCCAAACCCAAACCCATTTTCTACGTATCCCATATACATCCAGATCGCGCCCAATGTCATGATCACCATGCCGATTGAGAATGGCAGCAGCCACCAGCGCTTCATCCGTTTCATGCGCTGCTGCTCTTCTTCAGGCATGCGCAATCTTGCTGGTTGCTCTGCACTTGAGAAATCAACACCCGCCGGAGCTGCATCATCTTCATCGATTTCAATCTGAAGTGTGCTGGATTTGGAGTGGCTGCCCATAGCGTTCATTAACCGCAAGCCTTCATCAGCTGAGATCTGGCCTTCTTCGACCATATCCAGAATTTTACGTTCTGCGTCGTCCATCGATTTTCTCCTCAATCTTCCAAAGCTTTGAAAAGAGATTCTGCTTCATCAACTGTGATCTTTTTTTCCTGAAGCATCTTCAAGATCATCAGACGTTCCTCATCTGAAGCACCTTTCTTTCCGATTGGTTTTGAAATAGGTGGTACAGGCGGCACAAACGATATGTCTGACACCTGTTTTTCAATATCATCAAGGTCAACATTTACATGGATATCGCGGACTTTATCCAGGTGTTCCTGCATCCTCCCCAAACGGATTTCAGCTGCCCTGATCTTTGCTTCGGCGATGCGTGTGGCCGATTCAATTCTGTCTTGAATCATTTCACTGAAAGCTGTTTCCTCATACGTGAAGTATTTGGTCAAGTCGCTGACAATCTCTTCCTCAGGATCCTGAAGCTCTTTCAGGGATAATCGCCCGCCCGAAGAGAATATCATCTTCCGGTCAGATTCACCGATGGTGTATTCATACATATCATCGCGAATTTCCAGGTCATCACCATTGATCTTGATATCGAAATGCTTTGCGCCTGAATTTAATATCAGTTTTGCACCTTCGAAGTCTTCAGCGATTTCCAATTCAATGCTTCCACCAGCACGGCAGGAAAACTTGGATATTTCAGAGTCAAAATCTTTCAATAGGATTGAGCCCCCAGCGCGGAGGTCTCTCGCAAATTTTAGATGACGCGCAATGAATGCCCCCCCAACTCGATCAATTATAGCCAGTCCATCAAAATCCTGCCCTCGAAACCCTCCACCAGCCTTTTCAAGTATGAAGCGACCATGTATATCTTTAACAAGGCAGTTCCCACCAATCTTTTCACCCGTGAAAGCTTCAACATTCTCCAAAACAAGATTGCCACCAACCTTTTCAACATGCAAGCTGCCGGTCGTATTACGGGCTGCGAAGTTTCCGCCCACTCTTTCAACAAAGACATTGGCGACTCCATCGAGGACCAGATTGCCCATAGCTTTTTCTATATTGATTTCATTCGTGATGTTAGCAATCGCAATTGAACCCATCCCCTTTTCGATCTGGAGTGAGGAAGATACAGGTACAGTGAGGCTACATGATGAATTCACTGTCACAAAGACTTCACCATCCTCCTCCACCAAGGTAGCCAACTGAGGTGCTTCTATTTCACACTTGACCTCGGCCTGATCGACACCAGTGACCCTTAAACCCCCGTAAGCTTTTAAATGAATAATTGGATCATCTCGGGATATATTCAATACGTGTGTCATCATATCTTCCTTTCACATATAAGAAAATAATTGCCAACTTGCAATTATTTAAGCAAATGATATCATATATTTTAGAAATGTCAAGGATGATATTAAGTATTTTGAAGTCTAATGAGTAAAGAAATTAACTTCTGATGATCTGAGATTGATAAAATTGAACATATCTCATCATTCAACGCTAAAATTTTCGATTTCGCGCTATCCACAACCCCTCGATACATGGGATAACGTTTCTTTAACGCCGCCTGCCGTTCTTCAAAAGTGACAATTTGATCCCCCTCAACAAGTTTATCCATGAAATAAACCAATTTCACTTCCCAGGGACGCTCCTCGGCACCAGGCTCCAATATGGTGTGCATGATATGCCCTCTGACAATCTCGCCCAGAACAGGATACCCTTCTTTATCCAGAAAATCCGCCCCCATTTTCCCATGCTGCCCATCAACGCCAAGCGTCTCTATCTTGTCGATATCATGCACCAATCCCCCCCGATGCGCCAGGATCGGATCGATATCAAGACCTTGGTTACGCATCATCACCGCCAGGATATAAGCTCCCCAGGCAACGGTCCTCTCATGCCGGCGGACATTCTGCGGCAGGTCCCATTCATCCCACCAGAGCAAACACTGGTCAAACGATGGTTTATGAAGGATTGATATCACATTCGAAAGGGTATTAAAGGAAAGGATATCCCCATCATGAAGGGGAACGCCTGAAGGTGCAAACGCTCCTGCCCTATTGAACCAGATTGTCTGGAAGCCCTTGCTTGCGTAGTCCTGCGCCGGCTCATAGCTGTTGTCGACAACTGCAATCAGGGTTTGCCATTTCTTGAAGACCTGATCGGCTTTCCCTGAATCTAATGCATCTCTGAACCCCCCGTCGATCAGCAGCCTGAAACGCAGATGCCCGGTTTGAAACGCATCCTCGTCCAGATACACAAAACCTTCAATTCCAGAATAATAAGCAACAGCATCGTTATACAGGTCATCCGAGATAAATACTAGGTCAACGTCAGGCTGCATCAGACTCACCCACATCCTTGGCAGGCTTGCGTTTGAAGACCATCGGGATCAACGGTAATGCCAGGAGGTTCAGACCCGCCAGGATGACAAACGTCCAGGGATAGCCCAGCGAATCTACCAACACGCCGGTCACCGCCATACCGATGCCTGTGCCGATATTGGCGATTGCCATCAAGATGGAAAACATGGAAGCCGCGATCCGTGGATCCGTCCACGCCATCGAGGTGGCGAAATAAACCGTCTCATAAAAACCGTAAGCAAAACCAAACACAATCGCAATTGCGAAGCCGGTATATTCATCGGGCACGACCAGGAACAGTAATATGGACACCAGCGAGACAACCAGCGCAAACACAACCGATTTACGGTGTCCTAATTTATCAGTCCCCTTGCCGCCCAGAACACCACCGAGGACGATTCCCAAGCCCCATACTGCGGAGTATAAGCCAGCAACAAACGCAGAAACCGAAAACTTATCTGTGAAGAAGGGATTCATGATCTCTGCCACGGAGTTGATGATCAATGAATAAAGGGCACCCAGGACGGCCAGGCTGAGAACTTCCTTACGTCCCAATGCTTTAAAAGCAGACCATTCAAAATCCAACCGCTCCCTCACCCTGGATTCCTTGATGAACAGGGATAGGATCAATACCAAAGCACTGATGACTGCCAGTGACCAGAAAGCAAAACGCCAGGAGATGAAATCCGCAAAGAAACCGAAGAAAACGCTGATTAGCGTCACGCCAACAGCCCGACCGCCGACCATTAAACCCTGGACGGTGCCCTGCTCATCCTCTGGGGTTGTGTCCAGCGCCAGGCCGTCCGTAGCAGTGTCATAGAGCGCCATACCCGTCATCAGAATGAAACCCAGGAGAGCATACAACCAGAAACTGGTTGAAGGATCAACAAAGGGCACAACGATCAAGGCAATCATCTGGACAGCCACGCCCAGGATGATGTATGGTTTACGGTAACCTCCACCAAAGAGGTTGACGCGGTCGGATAGGATTCCGAGAAAGATCTTGAGTACGAAAGGCGTCATCCCGATCAGACCGATCAACCCCACGCCTTTCATATCCACACCAAAAGAGATCAGATAAATGCCGTTGAATCCTGTGAAGTAACTCAGGATCGCCCCCTGAATGAAGTATAATAAACCAAAAGTTGCATAACGGAAGGATTTACGCATGGTCTGCACCTTTCAACATTGAAATGACCAACTTAAGTCCTCAGTATAAATGGATTTGCCAGATGGGTCAATAAATCTCTAAATCATACCCAATATGAAAAAGCATAATTGTCATTTTCGATAATTCCACCAATAATTGAACCCGTTATTTATCTCAACCCAAAAGGGTTTCACTCAGGAGCTACATCAATGCCAGAATTTATCACATTATCCTGTCCTTCATGTGGGGGAAAGATTATTCCTTATAAAGATGATTAGTATCGTTGTGAAAATTGTAACAATCGATATTTATTATCACAAAAGGGGAATCAAATTTCATTAATTCCGATAATTGATCAATTGGACAATTTAATCATGGGTAATGAAAAGGTCTACATCAATCTGAACCAAGAATCGTCGAAAAACACATCTACCGAATCACAAACAGAATGTGGTGAGTGTCCAATCTGTGGGAGAACGGTATCCAGGAGAAACAGTTTTCGATGCAAACGATGTGGCAGAGAATTCATTTGCCTTATGCATCAAAATCCTGAGAATTTTCTTTGTTCCGAATGCGTTAATGAACTCGTTAAGATTAAAGAAGAACCAGTGAGAGATGCGACGACTCAGAAGACTCCGAAAAAAAAGGACAATCTATCAATCATCTTTTTTGTGGCAATGCTTTTGTTCTGTTGTACTGGAATCTTTCTTATCATAAAGGATATCCAACAATCTCTTGACTACCTATCCTGGCGTTCCTCCTCCAAAGGATACCCTTTTTGTCACGACCCTTATAAGATTATGACCCCAATTTCTCTGGTTCCTAGTATCTTCTCGGCTGTATTCATTAATAAACGAGGTAAGGTAGCGTTGAGTATCATCGGGTTTATCCTCATCGGCCTAACGCTTACACTGGGAGTCATTTCGTTCATAATCTATCCATCCTTGTAGATAACAGAGATGGTTTTTATTCGCAGCTTTACCAACATAGACTATATTACTTCATGAATTTTCGCGGTATAATAGTCATCGCTCGCCCCCGTAGCTCAATGGATAGAGTACCTGACTTCGAATCAGTTGGTTGCGCGTTCGAGTCGCGCCGGGGGCGC
>Ga0272443_10001368_pt1 | contig 36080 bp, 27 predicted proteins | sample SSMAcet12_FD_193581 | JGI IMG/M metagenome (GOLD analysis project Ga0272443, IMG submission 193581) | Marine sediment archaeal communities from Little Sippewissett salt marsh, Falmouth, MA, United States - SSM-Acet-12 | ecosystem: Environmental > Aquatic > Marine > Wetlands > Sediment ... | reverse complement strand
TATCAGGCGGATTCTGGACGCGTGGGCGCAGGCATGAGTTCACGAATCTCAGGGGCTCTGGTTTCAGGAAAATTGCGGGCGGCACCTTCTTAAGTTGGATATATTGATCAATGCTCACTTTTGCCAAGAAGTGGCCGTTTCTTGGTTTTACTCTGTACTCAATCCCCATGTCGTTCAAGCCTCGCGACGACCCGTAGGTATCAAGCGACACCGCCAGGCTTTCTGCGCCTTCCGGGCCAAAGACATACAGATTCTTCATGGCTGGATTGCTCAGCATACTGGTGCGGTACATTCTCGACTTGATCTGACCTTTGGTCGTAACGATCAGAAAGAAACACGTATCTGCAAGGGACTCGCTAACTACACGAATCATAGCTGGCCACGTATCTGCCTGCTGCACTGGCCCGAAGGTGAAGCACCCTGATGTACTGTCGATTTCTCCCGTCGGCCATACCATTTCCCAGTGTATCTCCCCATTCCCGTTGATCCCGCCCGGATCGGCGAGGAACTGATATTCGACGAAGTTGAGGCTGTCGCCATACAGTGTGTCGGGCGGGTTGAGGATGATGGGAGGAGCGCAGGGGTCGGCGCCTGCGGAATCGGAAATGACACCTGTATTGTCATTGGCGGTTGCAGAGGTTACGCCCCCAAGTATCAGCAGCAGAATAACAACTGCGCGTTTCATAGTAATTCCCCTTTACGTCGTCGGCTGTGGTACACGCTCTGAGAGCTGTACTGCCGCGGCCGGTCGTGATTCAATCAACGACCCGTGCACACAAAATCTACCACACTGTATGGTTTCTGTCAATGTCTATCCAGCAGATTCGGTGTGACAGGCTTCTGATCTACAGACGCATAACCCGGCGAAACGGCTAATGGGACTTGTCGATTGCGGGGATGAAAGTCAGAATAAAATGCCGGAGGCCGGAATCGAACCGGCACGGGGTTTAAGCCCCGCTGGATTTTGAGTCCAGTGCGTCTACCAATTTCACCACTCCGGCAGAGCTTTATGAGTCAACGCAGATGTCAATGTTATGCGAATTCATGTTCCTGTCAAGCAGAATCGGCTTCTCGATAGACGACTCTACTCGGAATGCTCCGGCGGCGTGGGATTGGCTTTGCGGAGCGCATCGGCATACCTCTTGTTCTGCAATTCGAACGAACAGATCACATCTCCCGATGATACGGTCTTGATGAAGTTGTCGAAACCGAATATCTCCTTGTTTCGGCTGTCCCTGATCGCGGTACATTGAACGAATGTCCCTGAGCTGTTGCGGGGAGGAAGACTTGCGAGATACGCCCTGAATCGGCTCACCATCAGCGCGCGGATGGATATGTGAATAACGAGCAGGACAATCGACGCGACCAGCCAAACAGGGGAGAGGCCGCCGAATGCCACGACCAGCAATGCGCTCAGCACAAGCAGCCCGACAACGCCGTCGAAAACATGCCGCGATCTGGGCGGTTCGGTCGTGCCAGCCCTGCATCTCCGGCAGATACGATAATCCCACGATATCGCTGTTCGTGCCGGATCGACCTGCTCGCGTTCGTACTTCGTCAAACCGGCGTCGACGGCATGTAGAAACAGTTTCTGGCCCGTGAGATGTTTCGTGGAACAGCAACCGGGACATATGTCCGGCCATTTGATACGATTGCCGATTATCTGTACGGTTGAGGGCATAGGCTTTTGCGGTCCATGAATATCAGAATCTAATGCGAGTGTCTTTGGTGGAGTCGGCGTGGTCAAGATCGAACTTGCCTGTGTGTTTGTCGATGTAGCTGTTCACGCCTCCGTGCACATGACACGGTTTGTCGGGCAGGGTTTTTTCGGTGAAAACCTCGCGCCTGACATTCGGGCAGTTATCGGTCGCAAGTTCACAGGTTTCGAGGCAGACATCGGCGAAGACAACCCCCTCGGGAATATCGAAATTCTTCACCGGAAGGGAATCATGCGCCGCGATCATAAATGGTGTCCAGATCGGCAGGCCGTTCCGCGCGCCTGTCTGGTTCTTGCCGAGCGATGTGAACCCGTCACTGAAACCGACCCACACACCGGCGGTGATCTGGGGCGTGTACCCGAGAAACCAGTTGTCCGAAAAGTCGGAGGACGTTCCCGTTTTGCCGCCCGCGGGCCTGTGGAAACCTCTCCACCTGACGCTCTTCCCGGTGCCGTCTTCTATGACCGACTGCATCAGGTTGACCATGATATAGGCGGTCTGTGGCGTCAGCACTTCCTCGCCGGGAGAGACAGCGTTGTCTTCGAGGATATTCCCATACCTGTCCACGACTTTCGTTATGGTTCGCGGCGTGATATGTATCCCGTGATTCGGGAAAGTCGAATATGCCGATACGAGTTCGATCAGGCGGACGTCGCTGGTTCCGATAGCGAGAGTGATCACGGGTTGAAGCGGTGTCGTGATGCCCATTTTCCTCGCGAAAAATATCGGCTGCTGAGGCTGCACCATCTGCAGTACTTTGATCGCGACAACATTGCGTGAGTCCTTGAATGCGTCGCGCATTGTCATCTTACCGAGGAACTTGAAATCGAAATTGTGCGGCCGATAGTCTTTCTGATTCGGGATGTCAATAGTCATCGCATTATCCCAGAACGGGTCGCATGGTCGCATACCGCTTTCGATTGCGGAAGTGTAAACGAATGGTTTGAATGCCGACCCGGGCGAACGCGTAGCCTGCACCGCGTTGTTGAATTTGAACTTCGAGAAGTCCGTGCCGCCCACGAGCGATATGACATCACCGGTGGCGTTGTCTATGGCGACCAGCGCGGCCTGTACCGCTTTGTATTCGTAGGCTATCGAATCGCCCACGGAGTCATAGTATGTTGTCGTGTGTTCCGGGTCGTTGTAGTCGAACAGGTTCGCGACAAGTCTCTGCACCGAGTCGGTGTGTTCGACAACGAGCTGCTCGGCGACCTTCTGGAGACGCGGGTTGATCGTGGTGTAGACATCCAGACCGCCCGAATAAACCTCGTGTTCGCCGTACTTCTCGATGAGGTGCTGGCGCACCATCTCGGTGAAGTATGGCGCTTCACCGGCGGGCCTCTCGCCGGGATTGATTATGACAGGTAAAGAACTCAGGCTGTCTTTCTCGGCCTGCGTAATCATACCTTCCTCGAGCATTCGAGCGAGGACATAGTTGCGGCGGCGCGTCGCCCTCTCGGGATACTTCTCCGGTGAGTACCGCGCCGGAGCGTTCAGAATCGCCGCCAATAGCGCAGCTTCTTCGATATGAAGCGTCTCCGCATCCTTGCTGAAATACGCGCGTGCGGCGGCCTGAATGCCATAGGCCCGCATGCCGAACCAGTATTGATTCAGGTACATCTCGAGGATTTCATCCTTGGAATACGTACGCTCGATCTTTATCGCCGTCAGTCCCTCCTTGAACTTCCGCATCAGTGAAACCTTGCGGTCGAGGAACAGCATTCTCGCGAGCTGCTGCGAAATCGTCGATGCGCCCTGAGAGCCGAATCCCTGTGTAAGGTTCTTGTAAACGGCACGGGCGAGATCGAAACTCGATATCCCCCAGTGGTCATAGAACTTCGAATCTTCGGCGGCGAGAAGGGCATTGATCATGCACTTCGGTATCCTGCTGAACGGAATCAGTATGCGCTTCTCGTTGAAGTAGGTCTGAATGACTGAACCGTCTGCAGCATAGATACGGGTTATCAGCGATGGCTCGATATCGTGAAGCTGTTCGATTGAAGGGAGGTCCTCGTTGTATATACGAAAAATCTCGGCGCTGAACAGAACGAGGGCGAATACTATCAGGGCAACAGATGCAACCGAGAAGATGAGACGTTTATTGACCCGCTGTTTCCCGCTCTCAGCGTTTGCCTGCTCTTTTTTTCGACGAGGTATCATACTCTATTATACTTCCCACCCGAGAATCAGACTACATAAACAGCAGTTTTTGGAAAATGTCAAATTTTTTCGAGTCAAGAAGCTCTCCGGTGTTTATATTCTTATGAAATCAATGACCAGTGGAGGGTTCCCTTGATGAAGATTGCGTTGCTTCTCCTGTCTACATTGTTCTTCGTTTCGGGTGTTTGCAGTGGCGAGATTGTCTTCATAACTCAACCAATGCCGGACATGAACGGCGACGAGTGGGCGAGGGAGTACATTGGCGTTTCATTGCCCGTCCTGTATATGCCGGACAGCCTCGGCTACGATTCGCCTACGGGAAGAGTGAGGGTCTATCCCAGTTCCACCGGAAGGATCAAGGTCACAAGGGGAGTCTCTACCGTCGTAGATTCCTGGGTCAATATCATCGATATAAATCGCGGCAGGTATTACGCGGGTGACATCGAACGTTGGTCCGATCTCGATTCGGTTGAAGCGATCAGGATCGGAGAGGGGTTTGATACGTGCGCGATTTACTTCAGAACCTGTCCGAGGCCCGGTGCGCCGATAGATTCATGCGAAACTACGCGCCATGTACTGCACGACGGCATCGACATATCTTCCATCGAGTACATAGTCTTCACGAGTTTCGACAATGTCGACAAACACAGGAAGTCGGGCTACTATTACCGAAAGCTGCTGGGATTCATCTCACGGGAAGTTGATTACTCGGTATATCTTGATATGACTGGAACGGATTCTACTTCGTTCCCGATTAGCGCAACATGGATTCACAGTTTCGGGAAGCTGTCGATACGACGTGTGCACTACATGAACAGAGACACTGAAGGAAGATAACTCAGCCTGCGCCCTTATTCCTGTTTGCTTCTCATCTCAGCCAGTCAATTCATTCGAGATTCAGAATGACATCTTCGGTCTCGAATCGGGGTCTCACCGTTACTGTGTCTACTACTATGACCATCGGCTCGGCGAATTTGAACGGATCCAGCGAGCCGCCGGAGTGGAATCCGTCGCCGTCCCTGTCGAGAAATCCTGTGAATCGATACTTGGCGGGGGGAACGAATTCATGGAATCGCCCCAGCTCGTCGACTTCGAGTTCTTTCCAGCTTCCCTTCGGAACCTCTGTGTAAAACAGCTTCAGGAACTTATCCCGAACAGCTCCCTCCATTCCCACAGTACCGGAGAATGAGCCGAGTGAATCGGGATTAACGGTTCTATATGTCAACGATTGAATCGAGTCCGGCGGGACATTACCGGAAAGGTCTCTAACCGAACTGAGCAGAAACGATCCGTCGTACTTCGTGCCGGGCGACAACGAATCTACCGGGACGAATACTATGGTGAACGGGTCCTCAAGACTCCCGGCGCAGATCACACGTGTCGAATCAACTGCTGTCAGGCTGAAACTGGGAGCGGTGCTGTCGAGCAGGACAGGTTCATCGTATCGAAATCTGAACGCCTGCCGCAGTTCGATATTGATTGAACCTGATGGAGGTTCAACGTCGATCAATGCTGGTGCCTCACCGTCGATTCCGAGAGCGGGTTGTACATAGACCGTGTCTGTCTTCGTATCGACTAAATTGCCCCAGAGATCGCGGATGCTGTCCAGCAGGATGTAAGGTTCCTGAAACCCGTCGGGTAAATCGACACGTGCATAGATAGATGAAGTCGTGTCAGACCATGCGTAGAGAGTGTCTACTACAATAGTGTCCGGAGACATTGAAGATACAAGACGCACGTCAGCTTTGCCTAATCCGTTTCTGAGGAGTTTGCCATCAAACGAGACGCGTAACACTCCGCTTCGTGCGATGGCCGCATCCTTGACCGTCAGCGGCACGGTGTCGCGACTCAGCAGGTCGAAGTTTATCCCCGTCATAGAGCGTATCTGCTGCGTCAGCAATACGGGCTGGGTTGCGAGACCCGCCATCTCCTTGGATGGATCCCACGTTCTGTTGTTGTTTCTGTCGTCGAATGCCATGAGTATGAATTCACCGGGCGACATGTAGCTGAAAGTGAACGAACCATCCGCCCCTGTCTGAGTGAAGTACTCCGGCATTGCTGTAAGGATTCCAACCGTGTCAAGTGAGGATACTTCCCATGCGACCACAGTTGCACCGCCATACGGTTTGCCTCGTGATCTTGCACTGCCTGACACGAAGCCGCTGTCGATGCTTTCGCCTGTAGACAACGCGAGTGTAAAGGAGTTCTCTATGCGGTTGTTGTGCTCATCCGTCGCGCTGCTGCCTACTGTTATCAGGTAGGTTTTGTCTGCGTCCAGACTGTCCTGAAAGGTTATGCGCAGGGAGTTCTTTTTCCATGACAACTCCGGCGGAGTCTCGGTTGGGGGAGAGATAAACACCGCGCTCCGCAACTTATCGCGGTTCATTCGCTCCGAGAAACCGATCTCAATTAAAGGCGTCCTGTCGATGCGTACTGATTCGTTCTCGGGAATGGAGAATAGAATTTCGGGAGGGGTCTTGTCCTCGGGACCTCCCGGGGGAGGCTGCTGCTTGGCACATGAAACTGTCAGCAGAGTGAGGAAGGCAATCGCAACCAGGATGCGAAAATTCACCTGGCCAGCTTCTCCTTGATTTCAGCGTTATCGGGGTCGAACTCCAGCGCCTTCATCCAGTGCTTCCTCGCCTCGTCATATCTTTCAAGGCTGTAACAAATGTCACCGAGGTGGTCGAAGAGAACCGGGTCGACATCATCCATGATTTCTATAGCTCGACGAATCTGTTTTTCTGCATCCTCGTAGCTTCCCAGGCGATATAACACCCAGCCGTAACTATCGAGATAGGCTCCATTGTCGGCGTCAATCCTGAGAGCTTCCTCGATCAGCTCTTTGGATTTCTCGAGATTCACACCGAGATCGGCCCACATGTAACCAAGGTAATTCAGCGTCTGCGCATTCTGGGGATCGATGGTCAGGATGTTTTCGAACACGACAGCGGCTGAATCGAACTCCTGCAGGCGTTCAAGTGCGGAGCCGTGCATGAACAGGTAGCGAATTTCGGAAGGATACTTCTTGACCAGCCCGTTCGTAATCGCGAGCACTTCACTGAACTTCTCGATCCTTCCAAGTGCTGTGGCGAGGAAATATTGTGCTTCCTCGCGCCCTGACGAACTCCGGCGCACACCCTCTTTGAGGACATCGACCGCGAGATCAAGGCTGTCCTGATCGAGATATATCATTCCGAGATTTATGTACCCATCGGGGAGAGAGTCAGCCACGTCAACCAATGTCCAGAAATAGTGCTTTGCATCTTCGATTCTCTCTTGAAAGACGGCGATACGGCCCCTGAAGAAATTCGCGAGCACCGACTCCGGGTACAATACAAGTTCATCAGAGAATATGCTGTCGGCGAGGTCGAGCTGGTTCAGCTCGAATGCAATCTGTCCTGCTCTATCGAGAACGGGCAGTTGCTCCTGTACGTTCTTTCGGACCCAGCGAACCTGTTCGAGTGCCCTCACGGTGTCTTCAGAGTCGCTGTACATTTCAGCAAGGTAAAGCCTCAGCATGTGAGCGTTGGGATTACCGCTGGATGCTTCCTGCATAAGACTCAATGCCTCATCCGTCCTGTTCTGAGACTGGAGAAGCCCCGCAAGGTTTATATATGATTCCGTGTTGGCGTCTGAAGGATCAAGCGCGATTGATGTACGATAACTCTCTATCGCCTGGTCGAACTCGTGCCGCGTTACATAAAGCTTGGCAAGCTCCACATAGATGTCGGACGTCGGGTTCAAACGTGCGACTTCTTTGAATTGGCGAACCGCCTCGTCGAAGTCGCTGACCTGTCGTGCAAAGGCCCCGAGATACCAGTGGGCTTCCAGATCGTTGGGATCGAGTCGCACAACCTGCCTGTAGGCATTGATCGCCTCTTCGTTCTGCCCGAGAACCCGATGGCTGTTTCCTATTAGACTGAATGTACGAGCGTCCTTGTAAAATATCTTCTTTGCATACTCAAGTGCCTCCTGCGGACGGCGCAGTCGATAGTACAAGTCAGCTATCGAGTAGAGAATATCCGTGTTGCCGGGCGCGTGTTTCAACGCCTCCTGGTAGTAGCTCAGTGCGATTGGGTAATCACCTTCCTGTTCAGCGAGCACCCCGCTGGCATAGAAGGAGTAGGCCATCTGGTTCACAATAACCCGGGGCTGCTTGTCCTTGGGAGGGACAGTGGTCGTAACCCTGGCCGAGGATCCGCAACCTGCAATGAACAGAATCGCGAAGAGCGTCAGCGACAGCGAATATGTAGTTCTTCTCTTCAACATCATTCCAAATCTATTTAACACCGACATGGTGTTAGCGTTCGAATTCAATTGATGATTATCTTGTACCAGCCACGTTTGCCCACCTTCAAGATGTGTTCTCCGTTGAATGGCAGGGGAGTAGCGAGTTCCGTGTACTTCTCTCCGTCAATCTGGAATCCGCCCTGTGTTATTATCCTTCGCGCATCAGAAGACGACTTCTGCATCCCCCGGGCGACCATGAACTTCGGCCAGAATATCTCGTTCGTGTCCGCGAAGTCTGCGGCCGAGCATTTGATTTCTGGCATCTCGTCCGGCACCTCACGCTTCGAAAAGACCTTCTCGAACGCCTCACGAGCCCCCGCGGCTTCCTTCTCAGAAGTGTACATTCCCGCAATATCCTGCGCGAGTCGTTTCTTCAATTGCATCGGGTTCGTATTCTCACCGGAGAGTTCGCTTTCGATCTTCGACAGGTCGTCATCGCTTGCATCCGTCAGGTACCTGAAGTATTTCAGGATCAATGTGTCCGGTATCGACATGATCTTGCCGAAGATCTCGCTGGCCGGTTCCTTGATGCCGATGTAATTACCGAGTGACTTCGACATCTTCTGCTCGCCATCGAGCCCTTCGATGAGGGGAAGGGTCAGGGCAACCTGCGGCTCGACCCCGTAAACCTCCTGAATCTGCCTTCCTGTCAGGAGATTGAACAACTGATCCGTTCCGCCGATCTCGATGTCGGCCTTGATTGCGACCGAGTCATACGCCTGCATCAACGGGTACAGGAGTTCATGGATTGCGATTGCGGAACCTGATTTGTAACGCTTCTCGAAATCATCACGCTCCAGCATCCGGGCGAGAGTGAAGTTCGACGCGAGTTTCAGTATGTCCTCGAAAGACATTTTCTTGAACCATTCGCTGTTTCGACGTACTTCCGCCTTAGACTCGTCCACGATGCTGAAAAACTGATCGAGATATGTCTGCGCGTTCTTTTCGATTTCATCCTGGCCGAGTTGCGGACGAGTCGCCGACTTGCCCGATGGGTCCCCCACCATCGCGGTGTAGTCCCCCACAATCACAATCACCGTGTGTCCAAGTTCCTGGAACTGGCGAAGTTTTCGAAGGCCGACCGAGTGGCCGAGGTGAATGTCCGGAGCTGTGGGGTCAAAACCCTGCTTGACGCGGAGAGGCTGTTTTTTGGTTATCGACTGCTCGATTTTCCTCTCGAGCTCGCCTTCCGGAAGAACATCGACCGCGTTTCGCTTGATGATTTCTGCCTGTTGTTGTGCTTCTTTCATATCCATAGTATTACTATCGGGTTACCGACCAGTCAATTGAATACGCCTAACTAATAAGATTTTGGGGTGGTCGCAAGCAAAAAAGGCCCTTCACGCTGTCACAAACGACCGTTCCTTTTGTTGTTGATTGATAAACATGCATGTGCTAACGTCACGAAAAATCAGACGGAGGTGTTATGGTGAGGATTAAGATTCTAATGGTGATTCCTGTATTGCTGTTGTTATTCGCCTGCGCTACGACAGGGCCCGGCGGTAAGAAGGATCTAATCTTTATCTCTGACAGCCAGGAGATTTCACTTGGATCGGAATTCGATAAGCAAGTCAGGGCTGAATCCAAAATCTCCGACAACGAGGATTGGCAGAACTACTTCAATGAAATAGGGCAGAAGATCGTTGCAGTGTCGGATCGTGCTGATCTTGACTATCATTTCACAGTGATTGAATCCGATGACATAAACGCCTTCGCTACACCGGGGGGATACATCTATATCTACACAGGTATGCTCAAACTTATGGAGTCCGAAGCGGAGCTTGCTGCGGTAACGGCGCATGAGATATCGCATGTTGTCGCGCGACACAGCGTGAAACGGCTCCAGCAGGCGCTTGGCATTTCCGTCGTGTGGCAGCTCGTATCCGGCGAGTCCGACAACAAGACTCTTGAAACTGCAGTCGGACTCGGTTTGTCCGTAGCTCTGTCAGGGTATTCGCGTTCAAACGAGAGAGAAGCTGACCGTTTCGGTATCCATTATATGGCCGAGGCCGGGTACAATCCGAAAGGTGCGGTGGATATGTTCGAGAGGCTTGCATCGGTCTCAGCGGGACAACGCAATTTCTTCGAGAATATGTTCGCTACGCATCCGGAGACTCAGGAACGTATCGATAATGCGCACAAACAGCTCGCCGAGTACACGAAGGACATCCTTGCGCGTGACCTCGGAAAGGCAAAATACGCGTCGATGAAGGCGAAATTGAAGTAATTCTGTCGATCAGCAGAGCACTCGGCCGTATAGCTTCCGGACCTTTCAAGCCCCGAAAAAACACTGGGAAATGGACGAACCCCTCAACTTGATTGGCTCTGTATCCGGTTCTTATCCAACGACTTGTAAATTCGCAAAATAATCACTTTTTTCACAAAGTTTTAGTTGATTTAACACGGTTTGAGCGTTATATCAAGCCCAGTACTTGCACCGAGTGTCGTTCGATGCGATGAGACGTCAAAGCATGGAACGACTGAGTTCACATCGAAACGCTCGAATGAAACATGATGCTGCTGTTTACAGCAGGTGTATGAAGGCTGAACAATCCGCTACAAGCGGGTACTGTGTAAGGAGGTAGACAAGAGGGTCTGGGCAGAACCCAATAATCTGTTCATGGAAGAGGCTGTTTTAGCACGTTGTCAAGAGGGTTGTGATATCCTACTTCGGAAGTTTTCCCGCCAATCTTGGCAAAAGGAGTTGCAAGTTAAGGCATTATAACATAGGACGTTAGCTTTGTTCTGTCAGCACCAAACAGTAAACTTGAGCAGAGCACACTCGTCGATTCGATTACCCGGCACCGCAGTTGCGATTGTCTGATAGGTATTTTTGGGCTAACAACTTGCGTCGCAGGGGTAATGTAATGGGGAATCGAAAGATAGCGGGACCCATAGCGGTCATATCGATTATACTGATTGTATTGTGTGTTCTATTCGAAAGCGCTAACGCGCAAATAAACTCGTCGTCCAAAGTTGGAACGACTTCTGCAAATTTCTTAAAGATCGGCGTCGGAGCCAGGGCCTCGGCACTGGGAGGCGCGTTTGTCGCAGTGGCCGATGATGCTACCGCGAATTACTGGAATCCGGCAGGTCTATCTTCGCTCTCGTCTTCCGAGATTATTTTCATGCATAACGACTGGTATCAGGATATCAAGATCGAATACCTCGGTGCGGCCTTCCCCGTATCGAACAGCTTCGTTCTTGGAATCGGTGTTTCGTATCTTGATTACGGTTCATTCGAAGGATATGATGACAGGGATCAGCCTACCGAGGAACTTTCGGCAAACGCAATGGTGGTTTCATCATCAGGTTCATTCCTTCTGAGCGACAACCTGTCGTTAGGTATTACCGGCAAGTTTTTCACTGAGCAGCTCGACGAGTCATCGGCATCAGGCTATGCTATGGACCTCGGCGCCCTTTACAGGGTTGGCGTGGTTACATTCGGCCTGAATGTCAGGGATCTCGGCAGCGGTCTCCAGTATGAAAACGAATCTTACCCGCTTCCAAGCCGCGTCACTGGCGGCATTGCAGTCAATGCTTATGGTGGCAGGCTTCGTTTTGCCACGGATGTCGATAAGCCGGAGGACAACGGTCTCTCACTGCATCAGGGTATAGAATATTGCTACGAGAATACAGTGTTTCTGCGAACCGGTTACAGTCACCAGTTCAACGAAATCGAAACCGACGGAAGCGGCTCCGGAATGTCGCTCGGATTCGGTGTGAAGCATTCAGTGGGGGCAATAGACTACTCTTATCTGCCGAACGCTCAGATCGGCGATGTCCACCGCATAAGCTTCAGGGTTTGCTTCGGAGGCATGCGATAGGGACAGCCTCCGCAAAGCTTGAGCCTTGACCCACATCGTTTTCCAATAATAGCTTAACACAGTTAGTGTGGGATTGCCGTTACAGATGACGGCATGTTTACTGCAAAAACCTGCATATGATCATGTGGAATGTGCATGTTGATGCGCATTATCGACACTGACACCCTTACATCGCTCGAAATTCATAAGTCATTGACAAACAAGATCGCGGATACCACAATTGAACCTAATCCGCTACTGCGCAACAGCATACGTTGCGATTGCGGACGAATCTGGTCTGCATTGCGATGAGAGACCCTTAAATTCTATGGTCAAAACGGAGAATGGCAAAGCATTTGCTCAATCCTTGTCTAATCAGGTACGGTTCATTCACCAAATCAAGGAGACGCGCGACAAATGTTAACTCATCACTCAAAGAATCGATCCAGGAAGGATGTGATGAGCAAGAGCAGTTTTCTTACTTACCGTCAGGATCTTACCTTATCAGTTCCGGGTTCCTCCCGAAGTTTACCTCCCACGGTTTGGATTGCCAAACCGCGTGTACTCGATCGGATTTTCGGTGCCCTTAAGGGCTATGCAAGTACCGCCGGGAATCTGTTCAGAGAAAGCACACTGTCTAATGCAACTTTGTTCGCGTATGTGCTGTTTGCCATTTTCACGGCAGTAATCGCGCCGGTGAAGCGGGCTTACAGCGGGATTTCCATAGGAACATCAGTGAAGAGAACTATTGACACCTTGGGCTCACTCCTGGGGCTGATAATTCTGTCTCCTCTGTTCGCATTGATTGCAATAGCGATCAAGCTCGACTCAGAGGGTCCAGTGTTCTACACGCAGTTGCGTGTAGGGCGGAACAGGCGTAGAACGGATCGCCGCTCCTCCGGTCTGTCGCTCGTTAATGAGCGACGCAGTCGTGACCGCAGGAAGCAGAGATTGCATGGAAAGCCGTTCCAGGTCTACAAATTCCGCAGCATGGTACAGAATGCTGAGAAGAAGAGTGGGCCTATTTGGGCATCTCAGAATGATCCTCGCATCACTCGAGTAGGGGCGTTCTTGCGAAAGACAAGACTTGACGAGTTTCCACAGCTCTTCAATGTGCTGAGAGGCGAGATGAGTCTTGTCGGTCCTCGTCCTGAACGGCCGGTTTTTGTCGAGAGTCTTTCGAAGGACATCGATGAGTATTCGAGACGGCTCGACGTAAAGCCGGGCATTACCGGACTGGCGCAGGTCACTAACGGGTATGACACCTCGGTTTCAAGTGTCAGAGAAAAGGTCAAACATGACCTCCAGTACATCAACAACTGGTCTCTGGTACAGGACATAAAGATTCTTTTGAAAACCGTAGTCGTTGTGATTACGGGAAAGGGAGCTTTTTAAGCTGTTTTCTTGGTGCTGACGGGAGCCGGATCGTAATAAGCGAGTCGGCTCCTTTTTTTGTCCGGAATTTGTTGGGTAATAATCCCTTGCTTTGAATATTAACTAATTCTATATTTCGCCGAAGATTTAAGTAACCTGAATAATGTCAGTTAGAACCACTTGAACACGGAAGTTCTGGAGTGTCAATATGACGCGTAATATTGTATGGATACTTCTTCTTATCTCTCTCGTAAGCCCCAGTCTCTTCGCCCAACAGAATCAGGGTAATCTCACTGTGATATCATCGCCTCCCGGGACCGCGGTGACGTTGGAAGGCGAGTATGACGTGGCTGGCGTGACACCTGTGACGTTCGGACAGGAACTGCAGGGCGTATATAAGCTGAAAGCCTACAGGGGAGGCTACGAGAATTACGAGACAGAGCTGGTACTTGCCGGAAGAACACCTCAGACGGTTGAATTCGAGATGGTCCCGAAGACGCGATTCAAAGCGGCTTTCAGGTCTCTTGTCGTTCCCGGATGGGGACAGATGTATAACGGGCAGAAGTTCAGGGGGGCGTTGTACACCTTCGGCACTGCAGCGTCGCTCGTTGCGTTGCTTGTCACCGATCAGGACTTCAGGGACAAGCGCGACGAGTACAATGACCTGCTCGAGGCTTACAACAATACACGGAGCGTAGACGGGAAGAGCCGGTTGTGGCCTCAGGTTGTCGATGCGCAGCAGGATGCTTACGATGCCGAAACGACTCGACGGGTCGCCCTCGGTGTGACAGCTTTCATCTGGGCATTCAATGTAATTGATGCGGCTGTGTTCTTTCCGCACCATGGTTACTCCATCGGTGGCCCCACGTCAATCACGATTGATACCGGAAGGGATTTCGATCGCGTAATGTTGAACCTTGCGGTGAATCTATAGGTGGTTGCTATGAAAAGGATAACAATACTACTGATAGCCGTTCTGCTTATCGCAGGCGCGTGTTCGAGAGAAATAGAGAAGCCGACCAAGATCGAACCGAGCGCAGGTACGGTCGCCGGAGTATCGAATTTGACTCTTGCCGTTGGTGATGGTGTTCTTACGGTAACGTGGGACCTCGGCAACGGCGGGGCGGTTGACAAGTATCTGCTGTACCGCTCTGACACGACGGCCCAGAACTTCAGATTGTACGACTCCACAGAAACAACATCATATGAAGACAGGAATGTCCAGAACAGTTTGAGATATTATTACCGCGTTTCTGTGGTCACAACGACCGGCATCGAGGGGTTGTATTCTGAAGCGGTGTCGGGTGTCCCGGGATTGTTCTCGATTCGCGTCGCCAATGGAAACGAATTCACACGTACGCGACAGGTTGCAGTGGAGGCGGTTTATCCGAACGGCACATCGCATATAATGCTTTCCAACAGTGCTGATTTCTCCGGGGCTTTGTGGCTGAATGCGGTTCTATCGGTTAGTTGGGAGTTGCCCGATGCGGACGGCATCCACACCATCTATGCGAAGTTCAAAATGCAGGATGGCAACGAATCGAGTATGCCTTACACGGATGATATCATTCTTGACCGTCACGCGGTTATCGAGACATTCGAGAGTGATGATGGCGGAGAGGTGCTCACTGCTGATGATGTCATACATTTCCGTATGGTCACCGGCGAGTCTGGAGGGACCGCGACTGTCGAAGTTCCGGAGGTGGGAACACTCGACTTGTTTGACAACGGGACTATGGGCGATGCAGTCGCTGACGACGGAACGTATGAGTTGAATTTCACGATTCCTCCGGGAGTGGAGTTCGAGAACGGTGTAGTAACTGGATCATTTGTCGATCAGGCCGGAAATAACGCTCCAGAGGCAGCGCTGGATCATGTATTGATCGTAAGGACTCCGCCTCTCCCGGTTACGCTCTACCTGAATGGCGCATTCGAGAGCATGGTAGAGCTTGGGTGGTCGGCATCGACTGCGGATGACTTTGCGTCATACAGAATATACAGGTCTCAGGCAGTGCCGGTGACGGCTAATTCGGATTTCGTATCGAAGCTGAACTCCAAAACCCAGTTGACAGTCACCGACACGAACGTGGTGCCTGCGGAGACTTACTACTATGTCGTCATAACGGTAGATGCCTCCGGCCTCGCGGCCAACAGCAACACGCTCGAAGTGACAACGCCCGCTAACGAAAAGCCCGATGCTGTCGTGCTCGCGTATGAGAAAACCGATTCGACGAGCTACAAGCTCACGTGGACGCGCAACCGGGATGCGGACTTCGAGTCCTACAGGGTGTTCAGGTCAACCTCGTCCGATGTGAGCAACACTCCCGAGAATCTCGTGGGGATCGTCAACCTTCAGACATCGACAACTTACTCAGGGGATGACGAAGGAGAAGTTTATTACTATGCCGTCTACGTGTACGACAGGTATGGTTTGGCCAGTGATAGATCGAATGTTGTACCATCGGAGTAGAAAACTTCAGAACGGGGGAGAGCATTATTGGAAAAGCTGAATTTCCTGATAGGTAGTTACATCGGTACCGTCAAGGCGATGTTCTCATTCAGGCTGTGGACACCGTTTCTGATATTCGCTTTGATTTCGCTCGTGGTCGTGTTGCTTTTCGCGAACCCGTTCATACCGGTGATAGGACCGCTCGTGTCCGGGCTTGCGGAATTCATTGGCGGATCAGAGGCAGTCAGCCACTATCCTGATCTCTTCGTCTTCCTACCGAAGACCTACGGCTGGGTTACGCTTGTCCTTTCGGTGTTTCTCGAGATTCTGTTTATCGGAGCCGGTTTTCTCATGTTTACGGCATACTACAGGAACGAGAGAATCGGATTCGGAAAGGCCGTTTCGGGAGCCAGTAAGAAGTACTTCCAGATCGTAGCCGTCTGGTTGTTCTATTATGTCATATTGCTGTTGCTGTTGACTTTTCTTCCAAAGCTTTTCGATCCTCTGATCGGGGGATCGCCCCGCAGGACAATGGCATTCAGCGTTCTGCTCAGGCTGGCAGGGACTTTTCTACTGGCGATGTTGATGTATGTTCTTCCGTACCTGCTGGTTGATGGAGAGCGGCTCCTGACCGCGATTGGAAGGTCGATCAAGACATGCTTCAAGAACCCATTCTCATCCTATACGCTGGCACTGATTCCATACCTTCTGATGCTTCCGTTGTCCATAGCCTTGTTCAGTCCTGCAACCATCGTAAGGAAGTTTTCGCCCGAGCTTGTCCTATACTTGATAATAGTTGAGATCGTGGTGAACATGATCGCCAGCTTCATTTTTGTGTCGAGCGTGCTCAGGTTTTACTGGGAGTATGCTGAATAGAAATTACCATGTCCTCTTGGGAAGTTTCGCTTTTCCTCGCAGGCAGCGCGGTCTGTCTTATCTCGGGGCTACTGCCTCTAAGCACTAAGGAATCACGAATTCCCCGATCGTTATTCTTCATTCAGGCCCTGCTGAATGCGATATGCCTCGGCCTTTTTCCATTTTATGCAAAACTTGAACTAAGCGAGTACCTGTCGAGGTTGCTCGTTATCTCGGCATTGATACTTCCCGGAGTCTGGCTTACGTTCTCGCTTTCTTTCGCGAGGGAGAGCTATTACACGCATCTGTGGCGGTGGAAGTGGTGGCTTTCGATTTCCGCAGCTGTCATCGGGCTGTTCATACTCGTCTCGTTCTACAACCCACTTGTGGTCGCAAGGATTGATGCGTCCGGGAATCCCGAGTTGTTCGTGACCGGGTACGGGAAGTGGTTCATCATCCTGCTGTTGCTCGTGTCGTCATTCGTGTTGATCAATACCGAGAGCACCTACAGGGCGTCTACGGGCATTTATCGCAGGAAACTGCGACCGTCATTCGTACTTATTGCTGCGTATTTCGCTGTAGTGATATTCTCGTCTTCGAACGCGATACTCAAGGACTATCTGACAGTCGGTCACGTGGAAATCCTCGCAGGTGTGTCGATAGTGCTGTTCCCGGTTGTAGGGTATTATCTGCGAACCTATCAGCTCCAGAAATCCGGCGTGTACATAAGGCGGCAGGCCGTCTATTCGTCGGTAGGTATCATACTCATCGGATTGTACCTGATCATCGTTGGAGCGGTGGGGAAAGCGCTTCAGTTGATCGGGGCGGACACGAGAGTATTCTACTCGATTCTTGCGGCATTCCTCGTCATCGTAGTCTTTCTGTCATTGCTGTTGTCCGGATCGCTAAAGAAAAGAATCCGGGGATTCGTCGACAAGTCCTTTTACGCCGGTGCTCCGGTCGATCATCAGGATGACCTCGCGGCTTTTGCCGAGGACATCTCGACCACTCTCGATATTTCGCAGCTCGTTTCGAAACTCTCCTCGCTGCTCCGCGAAAAGCTCGCTATCGACAGGGTGTGGCTCTACCTTGAACACGGCCAATTACCGTACTACACTCTCGTCTATCCCAAGACCGAGAGCAGGGGCTGGCAAATCGCGAAGGATGGCGGGTTCACTGACTGGATTTTCAGGCATGGGGAGGCGATAGAACAGGACAACCTCATCGCCAGGTTGAGCGCGGCCAATATCGAGGTGCCGACGGAGGATTTGCCCGAAACTACGGAATCCTCGGTTTGCATCCCTTTGATTGCGAAGCACAGAATGGTCGGGATATTGATTTTCGAGCGCAAAGCAAAGAGCGAATCGTTCAGCCACCACGACATCCAGTTCGTGAGTGCGGTGGGGAACCAGTTCGCCCTGGCGGCTCTGTCGGCGAGGCTGTCGGAGGATCTTCTTGCTGCGAGGCAGATAGAATCTTTCCACAAATTCTCGACATACGTGGTTCATGACTTGAAGAATTCGATTTCTATGCTATCGATGCTGATCCAGAACTTCGAGAGCAATTCGGACAACCCTGAATTCCTCAAGTCGGCCATCGTGACTGTGCGGGGCGCTGTTGCAAGGATGAATGGAATCATATCCAAGCTGAGGGCGCCGGACACTTCGCCGGAAAGGACTCTTTCGGATTGCAACGCGGCCGATATTTTGGTAACTTTGCGTAACAAACTCGCTCTGGACAAGCTAGATCGCATCGAGTTTACGGAGAGAATCGGAACGGCCCCGAGAATCAGGGCAAATGAAGAAGTGCTGACCGGGGTTGTCGAGAATCTCATCGTCAACGCGATTGAGGCGATGCCGCAGGGTGGCGAGTTGACCGTAGCATTGTACGAAGAGGATAATTGCGCCGTGATCGAAGTTGGCGACACTGGAATCGGAATGGATCAGGAATTCATCAACGGCAGGCTATTCAAACCGTTCGAAACGACCAAGAAGAAGGGACTCGGAATAGGATTGTATCAGGCTCGAGATCAGCTCGAAAGGATGGGAGGACGTTTCTCCGTTTCCTCGCGGCTCGGCGAAGGTACGACCTTCAAAGTTCTGATGACCCGATCATAAACAATAGGATTGACATGACTGAAGAAGAAAGCAGGAACAAGATACTCATAGTGGACGATGAGGAAGGAATCCGGTCGCAGCTTAAGTGGGCGTTGTCTGACCTGTATGAAGTTTTCGAGGCTCCGGATGTTCAGACGGCGATTGACATCGTCAGGGACGAATCACCCGACCTGGCGACTGTTGATATCGCCTTATCCTCGGTAGGGGAGGACACAAAGGGGATGGACCTGCTCGTAGACAGCCTTGAGGTCTGCCCCGATATGAAAGTGATAATGGTCACCGGCAATGAAGACAAACAGCTTGCCCTGATGGCAATTGAAGCCGGTGCTCACGACTTCTTCCAGAAACCTGTTGACCTGAACGAACTAAAGATAATCATCAAGCGTGCCCTGTACGTCAAAGAACTCGAGGCGCAGAATAAACGGCTTCAGTCCATGGTCGCCGGTGGTGGCGTTTACCAGGAAATCATCGGATCATCGCCGCCAATGGTGGACATTTTCAAGAAGGTCGAGACGATAGCCTCATCGGACTACACGGTTCTTGTCAGCGGTGAGTCGGGAACGGGAAAAGAGCTTGTCGCGAAGGCCATTCATACCAAGTCTCCTCGCAGTGAAGAAGCCTTTGTCACGATTAACTGCGGGGCGATTCCGGAGACTCTTCTCGAATCCGAGCTGTTCGGACATGAGAAGGGAGCGTTTACCGACGCTGTGTCCCAGAAGATAGGGAAGTTCGAGAAGGCCCAGCGCGGCACGCTGTTCCTCGACGAAATAGGGGAATTGTCCCTGCTCTTGCAGGTAAAGCTCCTCCGATTCCTTCAGGATCAGACCATCGAGCGTGTAGGGGGAACCGCGCAGATCAAGCTTGACGTGAGGGTCGTTGCCGCCACAAACCGAGACCTCGCTGAGGAAGTGCGCAAGAAAGCATTCAGGGAAGATTTGTATTATCGTCTGTCGGTAATCAATGTAGAGCTGCCGCCCCTGCGGGACAGGGGGGATGATATCGTGCTGCTGGCCAATCACTTCCTCGAACGCTTTTCCTCGGAGAGTAAACGTGTCGGCATGAGCTTCGACCGCCGTACAGTCTCACAGATGCGTGCGCATGATTGGCCCGGAAATGTCCGCGAGCTTGAAAATCGCATCAAACGGGCGGTCATCTTATCAGAGGACAGGAGGATCAAGCCCACTGCGCTCGGTTTTGACTCCAATTCCAGGGGCGTTCGGAAGACCCTGGCCGACCTCAGAGAAGAGGTGGAAGGCGCACATATCCGTGAAGCTCTCGCGGTCAACAACTGGAATGTCTCGCGTGCCTCCGGTGATCTCGGCGTCTCAAGAACCACTCTGTATGACCTCATGGAGAAGTACGGGATCAAGCGGGAATAGGCGGGCCTCCGGGGGCTGTTCTCACGCCCGGCTCCGGCTGTTTCATACCGAAAACCCTGTTTTCACAAGACCTTGAGAAATATTCTTCTTACGCACACAAACTTCATCTTCTACTCTAAACGTTGGCGCATTTGAGCCGATGAATAGATTAGTAGATTGGAGGGCTGAGCGCATTTATGAAGAACATTCTTCTCGTGGACGATGACATTCAGGTTGGCGATACTCTGGCGCAGTTACTGGACCCGTCCGAGTACAAGTTTCACTGTATAACCGACGGCGAGCAAGCGCTTGATATGATCGACTCCACCGGTGCTGATCTGGTGCTGCTTGACGTTAACCTGCCGACCATATCGGGGATTGAAGTCCTCAAGGACATCAAGGCATCTAAAACGGATCTTCCCGTAATCATCATATCAGGATACGTTTCCACGGAGAATGCCATTAAGGCGATGCGTGAAGGTGCGTACGAGTACATCACCAAGCCCTTCCAGATGGAACGTCTCATGCTCACGATTGCCAAGGCAGTCGGTACGCGGCCGAAGAATGTTGCGGATCCCTCGGTTCTCAAAGCGAGCGCCGGTCTGCACGAGGATGAAATCGTCGGCAAAAGCGCCGAGATAGTAGAGATAGCGAAGCTGATCGGACAGGTAGCCAAGTCCGATGCATCCGTCCTGATATTCGGCGAGTCTGGAACCGGCAAAGAACTCGTAGCTCGCGCGATTCACAGAAATTCCAACAGGGCAGAAAAAGCGTTCTTGTCCGTTAATTGCGCCGCTCTCCCGGAGACGCTTCTCGAATCCGAGCTGTTCGGTCACGAGAAAGGTTCCTTCACCGGTGCGCATGCGCGTAAGCTCGGCAAGTTCGAATTGGCAGACGGGGGGACGCTCTTCCTTGATGAAGTTGCGGACATGTCACTGACGACACAATCAAAACTCCTGCGGGTCCTGCAGGAACAGGAATTCGAAAGGGTAGGGGGAGAGCAGACGATCAAGGTCGATGTCCGCGTGGTGACGGCGACGAATAAGTCGCTGGTCAGCGCGATGAAGGAAGGCAAATTTCGTGTCGACCTCTTCTATCGGCTGAAAGTAGTCTCGATCTATCTGCCGCCGCTCTGCGAGAGACGGAGCGACATATCACTTCTTGTAGATCACTTCGTAAACATCTACGCCAACCTTGCTGGTAAGAAGATAACCGGAGTATCGAAACAGGCAACTCAGGCGCTGATGAACTATCACTGGCCGGGGAATGTGCGCGAACTCGAGAACAACGTGCACACTGCCGTCGTGATGACCAAGAACGAAGTCCTGCAGTCCGACGACTTCCCGATATGTGCCGATGGCGATCAGCACATGACTGTCGACTTCGAGGCCATCAAGGACGATTACACGCGTATGTTCGATGATATCCTCGATCCCGTATTCGACAAGATTTTGAACGTGTCTGCGGGACAGGTCTTCTATCATCTCCAGTCGGCGCTGGAGAAATCCGTTATCAGCAAGACCCTCTCAAGGCTAAAATCAAACCAGGTCAAAACTGCTCAGCTGCTCGGTATTTCGCGCAACACCCTTCGAGATAGAATGCAGAAATACGAAGTCTTTTAGATCTCGACTTAACCCGTAAAACTACAATCTCCAGACATTTCCCTCGACTCGGGGCAATTTTGAATCTACGGTAATCTGCACTGCGGGATTCTGTATAAGAAAACGGGAGCCCGTGTGCCGGCTCCCGTCTTACCCCGATGTATTACCAAGAAGTCAGGAATACCTAATTCTCCGCAATGACCTCCCGCCATGATACCCTTTGCATCAGGGCTATCACAGGCGTGCCGGGTGGAAGTTTGGAAGGATCCTTAAGATCCTCATCAAAGGCCCAGTTTCTGTTTGGAGCCGTGTAGTAGGATCCATATGACCAGGGCATTGTCGCCTCTTTGGACAGCCACACGTCAATAGCGGAACCCTTCCAGTTAAGGTCAATACCGGACCATTTCTCGAGGAAGCGCGGAAGGTTCTCGAAACCTCCGTTATACGCGGAACCGCTCTCTCCGGTGTTCTGGTTGCCGGTCATGTAACTGCAGTTGACAGTTGTCTCTGAGGCCACCCTGCTGCTGAGAGAATTGGAGCTATTGGCATCATTCCAGTTGTTCGAGAGAATCGTCAGGGCATCCGTGAGAACCGCCGAGGGTTGCTTGTTAACCGTGTTGTAGTCGCCCTCTATGTAGACCGAGTTCTTACTGCTGAGGGTGAACGGCTGGCCGATGTCCTCGCCCTCGGTGATTCGAGTTGCCTTAAGATTTGCTCCGCCGGAGGTGTTAGCCGTATACATGATTCCGTTTCGCGGGAAATACGGCGAGTTCTTGAAGTTGCTCATGTCGACGTCCCAGCTGTCTACCCACTGTTGCTGATGAGCATCGTAAAAACTGCTGTTGCTGATAGATCCATCGGCCTGAAGAGCGGCTGTGACATTGATCCACGTGCCGTCAAGCTGCTGATATTCGGCAACGCCATCGACAATCTTCAGTGTCGCCTTGTTCTCGTATGAATCGGCCGATTCCGCAGACGTCGCGATCATGTTCTCGGGCACGCCGGAGGATACCACAGGCATATCGAGCTTTGTGATTCCATGATCCCTGTCTTCGACCGTTCCGCCCCATCTGGAAATCGACTCGGCTACCCAATCGGGGTCCTGCGAGTCCAGCCAGGAGCCGCTGTCATACATGTCCTGATACGAACCGCTGGCATCCATGATCTGCACATCACCGGACGCCGTGCTTTGTCCGGAGCCGGGCTTACGTCCGTGGAATATGTTTCCCGCCGCTGTCGTGTACGAATCGATGTGCAGCGAATTCCCAGATTGCAGGTAAAGGTTGCTGTTCGTATGAACTCTACCTCCGAGTGTCATAGGCGGACCCGGGGCAATCTCAAGATCATACTGGTAGAACACAGCGAACTGGAACAACGGCACGAGATCGGCCTCCACGACCTGTGCGAGCGATGCTGCAGCCTCGGTGCCACCCGCCTTGGCAGTAGACATAACCTCATAGCGGGTACCGTTTCCGTAGAGACCTCGATAGGCCCCGTTCTGTAATGTCTTCAGCATCGGGACGGTATCTATTTTGGTGGTCTGATACGTCACCGTGTAACGACCCAGATTCAGCGTCCCGCTCGGGAGGGGAGAGGGAGGTGCGCCATACTTGGCATAATATTCGAGAATCTGGGTGCTCGCTTTCTCTATCCCTGCCTCTGCCGCGTAGAAGCTGTTCAGGTGATTCATCTCGTTACCGGCAATGTCCACTTCCATGCTGGTATTCATCATGGAGTTGATTCCCACCAGCGTCAGCATGAGAAGCAACGCCAGGAATACCATCAAAGTGAAACCGCTTTGTGATTTGAGTTTCTTCATTATCAAGACTCCGCAGTTGTTTAATGGAGCGCCAGGTTACGAACCTGAACGCTTGTTGTCAGTGTATCATACCTGTAATCTTCAAGAAGCAGATCCTCACGATTGGTGCGAGCAACGAGCGTTATATCAACCTGTCTCACGTAGCGCGATGCGTTCAACGTATCAATCACTGACCCATCGGTGAGCACGTACTCTATCTGGAGATCCGAGATGTTATCGGAATAGATGTCCGGCGGGTTCGAGAACTCCTGCCTCATCAGCCTCGGGTGCAGGGTGTCGCTCCAGTTGTCGACGAAATAGCGATAGACTTCGAACGTATATATCTGACTGCTTGCCGGGTAAGCCTTGGTCAATACAGCGGTCGTGTGCTGGATACGACTTGACGCAACATCCGTCTGAGTGACGACGAAGAACTCCCCAGTCTTGGTGTTCGGATCATAGATGTATGACCATTGCCCGACATCGAAACATGAAATGTCCCCGGTACACTCCAGTTCCGAAGATGGCTGCGACATTGCAGCTACAAGGGAAGTCGTACAGACAGGTTCCCGCAGGTACACCAGAGTTATCGAGTCGGGCGTAGCGGTGCCGTGCGTAGACGATGAAACTATTGCTTCAAGTCCCTCCATGACTCCATATCCCGCCATCCTGGATTTCTCGGCGATCTCGTCGAGACCCGCTCGTCCGTTCTGCTGGAGATCGGAGACACCTTCCTGTATCATCCAGTTCTTGTGCTGGTGTATGTACACCTCGACTGCCGCCGCTGTCACGATAACCCCGATTACAGCGCCGATGAGCAACTCGACGAGCGTTACACCTGCATTATTTCTGAGTACTCTAAGCATATTCATCACCCCTCGTGACTCACTTAGCCTGAATATAGGTTTGAGTTGTGCAGGCGAACTGCCGGTTGTCCTCATCGACCCATGAGACCGCAACCGTCACATCATACAGGTCAGAAAACAGGTTCTGCACCTGCCACTTCCTGTTGAACATGCCGATAGTTTCCTCGCCTGAGACCATGCCGGCCGTGGGTGTGTTCTTCAATTGCTCGACTTTCTCCCTGAGCAGCTGGCTGGAGACGGTCGTTTTCTCCGACCATGAGTTGCCCTTGATCGAGACAACAAGCATGGACATCAGCAGAAGGAGGCCTACGCTGAAAATGATCAGGCTGACCATGACCTCCAGTATGCTGAATCCGTCCTCGTTGAGCTCCTTACGCAGTTTTTTCATATACACACACCTTTGCAATACTTGTTTCACCGGGAGTACTGCAAACAGGATACCCGCAAAATCGAAAATATGGCTGATGAGCTAAGACACTATGGGGTTGTGGATTAGCTCGGGCGGCTTCCGGCCGTGCCGTGGTTTCCGATCTGCGTTCGCGTCTGTGTTATGGGACCGATCCCATACCTATGGGAGAGGAGTTTATCGCTTGAGTTCGAGTCGGCGGGCGCTTGAGGCCCGTCAGCGGTGACCTTGGACAGGCTACTCCAGAAACTGCGTCGCATAAGATATATTATGTAAACCCGCTGATGTCGTTTTACTAGAATCCGTGGTTCAAGCCCCTTCTCGCTTCTACTTGACCACGAAATTGACCAGTCTACCCGGTACCACGATCTCCTTGATGATCTTCTTTCCTTCGAAGAACTTGGCCACCCGCTCGGACGCTTTAGCCTGTTCGAGCAGGTCGTCTTTCTGGATGTCCGGTGGCACTTGGAGGTTTTCTCGAACCTTTCCGTTGACCTGCACGACGATCGTGATTGTGTCGGCTACGACAGCCTCAGGGTCATAATCGGGCCAATGGGATTTGAAGATCGTATCATGCTGGCCCAGCATCTCCCAGAGTTCCTCTGAAAGATGCGGTGTCATCGGTGCCATGAGCTGGGCGAGTTTCAGGAGCACATACGAGCAGAATTCGGGATTCTTCTGTGAATCGATGGCGGTAAACGCATTCAAAAACTCCATAGCGGCGGCTATACAGGTATTGAACTGGAGTTTATCAAGATCATCAGTGATCTTCTTAATGGTTTGGTTTAACTTGACATAGACGGGCCAAAGCTCATCGGTGAGCATATCCCGTGCATAGTATGCGGAGAGATCAGCGTGACTCGTCTTTGGGCACTCGGCAGTCAGTTTATAGAGCTTACCGGCAAAGCGTTCCACACCGACAATACCATCTTCTGACCAGAGCAGATCTTTGCCCGACGGCGAAGCGAAGTACATGGCAAGCCGGCTCGTATCGACTCCGATACGCTGTATGAGGTCGATTGGCGAGACTACGTTGCCGAGAGACTTGGACATGACGCGCCCGTCGGCATCGTAGACCATCCCGTGATTGACCAGGCGCTTCGTCGGTTCCTCGACCTCGATGTAGCCGATGTCCTTCAAGAACTTGGTGAAGAATCTGAAGTAAAGCAGATGTCCCGTAGCGTGTTCGTTGGTGCCGCCGATATAAATGTCTACCGGGAACCAGCTTTTTGCTTTCTCGGGAGCGAATGGTTCTGCCTCATTGTGGGCATCCACATACCTGTATAGATACCACGATGAGCATACGAACGTGTCCATAGTGTCGGGGTCCCGTTTAGCGGGCCCACCGCATTTGGGACATGTCGTGTTGATATAGTCGGGCACATCGGCCAGCGGAGATCTGCCCTTTGGAATGTAGTTATCCACGTCAGGCAGCAGAATCGGCAGCTTGTCGATATCTTCCGGTACTATCCCGCATTTTTCGCAATGCACCACCGGAATAGGACAACCCCAGTAGCGCTGGCGTGATACGAGCCAGTCTCTCAACTTGTAGTTGATCTCAGCACCACCAATACCTTGTTGGGCAGCATATTCAGTCACCGCATCAATGGCTTCCCTCCCCTCTTTGCCGTCAAAGTGGTCTGAGTTAACCATGATGCCGTATTCTGTGTAGGCTTCCGTGAGGTCTTCGCTCTTCAGGGACTCGCCTTTGGGATTGATGACTACCTTTATCGGGATGTCGTACTTCTTTGCGAACAGGAAATCTCGCTGATCATGAGCCGGTACAGCCATCACGGCGCCGGTGCCGTATGATGCAAGCACATAATCCGCGACCCAGAGCTGAACCTTCTCGCCGGAGAATGGATTGATCGCGTAACAGCCGGTGAAAACACCGTCCTTGTCGTCAGTGTCCATCGTCCGTTCGAGATCGGAGCGCTTGACGGCCTTGTCGATGTATTCCTGAACGGCCTGCTTTCGCTCGCCCGGGATAGGCAGTCGTGACACGATCTCCGCTTCCGGGGCTACGGCCATGAATGTAACGCCGTACACGGTGTCGGGGCGAGTCGTAAAAATCGGCAGGGTCTCCCCTGTCTGTTCGATTTTGAAGTCTATTCTGCAGCCGGTTGACTTGCCGATCCAGTTACGTTGCATCGATTTCACGCTGTCCGGCCAGTCCGGCAGATTGTCCAGCCCCTCAAGGAGTCTTTCAGCATATTCCGTGATCTTGAAGAACCACTGTTTAAGCTTTCGTTTCGTAACGACGTTGCTGCATCTCCAGCATTTGCCTTCAGAATCAACCTGCTCGTTCGCGAGTACGGTATTGCACTCCTCGCACCAGTTGACAGCGGCTTCTTTCTGATATGCAAGTCCCTTCTCGAAGAGCTTGATGAACATCCACTGCGTCCAGCGATAGTAATCAGGCAGGCAGGATGCGATTTCCCGGTCCCAGTCGAACGAGATGCCGATTCGCTGGAGTGTGCTTTTGGACATGGCGATATTGTTAAGCGTCCACTCTCGTGGATGCAGATTCCGCTTGATAGCGGCCTGTTCTGCAGGCAGGCCGAATGCGTCCCACCCGAATGGATGCAGGACATCATGCCCCTGCATCATCTTCCAGCGGACAATCGCGTCGCCGTATATGTAGTTTCTGAAATGCCCGATGTGTATGTCACCGGAAGGATACGCGAACATCACGAGGACATAGTATGGATTCTCAGGCATGTCGGCAGCGTGGAAGAGCTTCATCTCATCCCAGCGTTTCTGCCATTTCTCATCTATCTCGGCAAACGGATAGCCCGCGCCAGTCAGCTTAATACTCTCGTCGCTCTTGGGTCTGTCCATCATTCTTTCCAGTCCTGAAAATCCAGTATTTCCTGTTAAAACCGTGGCGCCTGTGCGCGTGATCCGTGAGGATTCCGGGAGCCTATGCCACGGCTATAAGGCATGATTATAGTCGCAAAGCCATTATTTGGCAACCAGTATTTACCGATGCAGGCGGTTAGCATTTGTATCGGCAGAACCGGGGAGCGCTGAACCGCACCTGCATAACGATAGGAGCAGTGCGGCATGTTGAGGCTGACTCAGGATCAGCCGTGTCGACTGATCTTGAAGTGGAACTTCTTACGGTCCGAGGCAAGCCAGTTAAGGAGTGAGGAAATGATCGAAATGCAAATCGACGCAAGCAAGGCCCTCCAGAAGCCGTCCACTTCGAATCCGGGTATCAGGACGTCGGTCAGCTTCAGGAGAAACACGTTGATTATCAGGGTGAAAAGTCCGAGCGACAGAACATTTATCGGGAGGGTTATCAATACCAGTAGGGGTTTGAGCCACGCGTTGAGCACACCCAGGACGAGTGCAGACAATATGAGTATACCGGGGCTTTCTACTTCGATTAAGCCGAAGAAATTGGCTACGATAAAGATCGTGGCGAAGTACACCAGCCAGCGGAGAAAGAACGGTTTCATGGTCTCCCCTGCCAATCATACGTGAAGGGCGCGAATTTGCCTATGATCCGAGACTTCACAACTTCCAGCCACATCAGTTTGCCACCTCGCAGTTTGATCCTAAAGGTAAACCTGTTGTCGAACCTGTTCAAGGGAAATCTGGGGCGCGCGAAGTCATCTCGCCACAGCGAAGGCCTCCCACTCAGGAGACAGAATCCTGACATGTAGCCGGCGTGCTTAACGGCGGATATGACATCTTCGTTGAAGCGATCGAAAGGATAGGAGAACGCGGTGCGATGTTTATCGGTGCTGGTCTGAACTTCCGAGGTTAGTCTGTCCCGACTAACGCGTGTCAGGTCGGGATGTGTTGCCGAGTGGTTCCCGAATGTCACCAAACCACTGGCCGACATTTCTTCGATCTGTGGTGCCGAAAGATGCACGCGGGCAGATGATCTGTAGTCCCACGAAGCTGCCTCGCCCTCGTACGCGTCGAGCATGAAGACGACCGCCGGAATGCGATTCTTCATGAGTATCGGGAAAGCATATTTGTAGATAGATTCGAGTCCGTCGTCAAAAGTGAGCAGAATATCGCGATGGTCCGTGGATGACAGGAAGTCATCGAGTCCGACGAATCTCAGCCCTGCGGCTTTGGCTTCCTCGATGAATCCGAGAAACTGATTGACCGTTATGTCGCTCGCGGATGTCAGGGATGGTCGCTCCACGAGATCGTGAACGGCGAAACTGCGAATGGGTATCTGCAAATGGGGTTGGAGGAATACTCGCCAGTACAGGTAAACTGCGAAGATGAGAGTAGCGATGACGGCGAAAGCATACAGAATCTGCATGCTCAAGAAGATAGGATACCCCAGTCGACTTCGTCAAGCATTGTCTCGTCAACAGGACCCAGGAATGCGGCGGCGCAGTCCGGACCATTGAAGACATCGTCTAAAGCCTGCTTTACGTCATCAAGAGTGACTTCCTGGATGAATCTAAGCGAGTCCTCGACCGGAACGTGCGCATTATAAGCAAGTTCGTGACGGGCGAGCCGGTTCATTCGAGCACTCGTTCCTTCCAGCCCCAGCACGAGGTTGCCCATCAGTTGCTGTCTCGCCGACTCAAGCTCGTCGGCTGTGATGCTGTTCTTACGGATTTTGAGGATTTCCGATAGAATGACATCAACAGCCTTAACGGCGTTCTTGGCATCCGTGGCCGCGTAGATGTTGAAAGTACCGCAGTCGCGGTAAAAATCTTCGTATGTGTAGACAGAATACGCAAAGCCCAGCTCTTCCCTTACCGCCTGAAACAATCGCGATGACATTCCCGCTCCAAGCATATTGTGCAGCATCAGGAGTGCGAACTTGTTAGGATGAGTGAAGTGGTAGGCGGGGAATCCCACGCATAGATGCGTCTGGCTCGAATCCCTGTAGCTCGTGATTCTCGAGGATCGTGGATTAGTAGTTGCCTCGTAGTCACGGAATACAGGTTCCTGAGGGTCGAGCTTCAGCTTATCTTCAACCCAGTCCACGAGTCTCTCGTGTTCCACGTCACCGGCTGCCGCGACTACAATCTTCCCGGCGGTGTAATTGCGATTCTTGTAGCCGAGGAGCGCATCTCGCGTCATACCCCCGACAAGGTCATGAGTTCCGAGGATAGGCTGCCCCAAAGGGTGATCGCCCCAGGTTGCCTGTGCGAAAAGGTCATGTATGTAGTCGGAGGGTGTGTCGAAGACATCCTTGATCTCTTCGATAATTACATTTCGCTCTTTGTCGATGTGGTCCGGTGCGAATGTCGAGTGCATCAACATATCGATCAGGATATCTGCGGCTATCGGAAGATGCTCACCCATAGTGCGGGCATAGAAACAAGTCTGTTCCCTGCTCGTGAATGCGTTGATATTGCCACCAAGGGACTCCAGCGCAGACGCGATTGCGAATGCGCTTCGCGTCTCAGTCCCCTTGAAGACCATGTGTTCAATGAAGTGGCTGACGCCATTCTCGGTATCGGCCTCGTCTCTGGAGCCTGTGTCAACCCACAGGCCCAGAGCCGCCGAATGATAATTGGCGAGTTTTTGAGAGACAACCCTCACCCCGTTCGAGGTGACGGTCTTCTTGTATTCAGACATATGTGCCCCGGCTATCTTGACCGCTGCCTGTTAGGACGACGAGGACCATTCTGTCCCCGGCCTCTTCCCCTGCTGTCGTTTCCGCCCCGGCTTCCACCCCGGCTCGGTCCTCTCTGTTCTGTATAGCCTTCCGGGCGTTCCATTAATGCCTTCTTGGAAAGACGAATCTTGCCGTCAGGATCGATATCAATGACTTTGACGGTGATCATGTCGCCGACTTTGAGCACATCTTCCACTCTCTCGATGCGACGATAGTCGATCTCTGAGACGTGAAGCAGCCCATCGGTACCGGGGATGATCTCTACGAACGCGCCGAATGTCGCGATTCGTTTGACCTTGCCCTCGTATACCTTGTCGATCTCCGGCTCTTCGACTATGGAGAGAACCCATTCACGGGCTTTTTCACCTGCTTCTCCGCCGACTGCCGATATGAACACGGTACCGTCATCTTCGATATCTATCTTCGCGCCTGTTTCCTCGATGATGTGCCTGATAATCTTGCCACCCGGGCCTATCACGTCGCCGATACGCTCCTGCTTAATCTTCAGGATGAGGATTCGTGGAGCAAACGACGAAAGCTCCGCACGAGGCTTGTCTATCGTGGCATCCATCTTGTCGAGGATATGAAACCTTGCATCGCGGGCCTGCTGCAGTGCGGTCCTCATTATATCGAGCGTTATGCCCGTTACCTTCAGATCCATCTGGAATGCCGTGATTCCGTCACGCGTACCGGTGACTTTGAAATCCATGTCACCGTAGTGATCCTCCTGGCCGAGAATATCGGTGAGCACTGCGACATCGTCACCTTCTTTGATCAGCCCCATTGCTATTCCGGCAATCGGACACTTGATGGGAACTCCCGCATCCATAAGCGCGAGACTTGATCCACAAACTGTCGCCATAGAAGATGAGCCGTTCGATTCGAGGATGTCCGACACGATGCGAATCGTGTACGGGAAAGCTTCCTCGTTGGGGATGATCTTTTCGACGGATCGCTCGGCGAGTGCACCATGCCCGATTTCACGACGTCCGGGGCCTCGCAGCATGCGAACCTCACCCACGGAGTATGGCGGGAAGTTATAATGAAGCATCAGCGACTTCGTGGTCTCGCCCATTATGTCATCAATGCGCTGCTCATCGGCCTTCGAGCCGAGAGTCACAGTTACGAGCGCCTGTGTCTGACCACGTGTGAAGATGGCTGAGCCGTGAGTGCGCGGCAGATAGCCCACTTCACAATCGATCTGCCTCACATCAGTAAGCCCTCGGCCGTCCATGCGCTTGCCTTCGGAAATAATTCGCTTGCGCATGTCAGCTTTTTCCAAATCTTCGACTATCTTGTGTACATCTCTCTGGCACTCCGGATACTCTTCCTCGAGCGCCTCGACAGTCGAGTCGATCAACTCATCGAACTTATCCTGCCGTTCATGTTTGTCAGCGATGAAGTTGATTTCCGGAACCACAGATTCGACACGCGACATCACCTTGGCGACGAATTCCTCATCGACGTCGGGAGGAACGATTTCCCGTTTCGGTTTGCCTGCACGAGATTTGAGATCATCAATGATAGCGACGATCTTCTTGATATGCTGATGACCGAAGTCCAGGGCTGATAGAAGTTCTTCCTCGCTGATTTCCTGGCAGCCACCTTCAACCATCGTGACGGCATGAGCACTGCCCGCCATGACGATGTTCATGTCCGATTCTTCGAGCTGCTGTAAAGTCGGGTTCGCTACGAACTCACCCGCAATCCTGCCGACCCGGATTCCGGCAATTGTTTCCTCGAATGGAATATCCGAAATCGCAAGAGCCGCGGAAGCGCCTATCAGGCCGAGCACGTCGGAATCATTTTCCTGATCGGAAGAGAGAACCGACACGAGAACCTGTGTCTCGCAGGCGAAACCATCGGGAAACATGGGTCGAATCGGCCTGTCGATGATACGGCTCGATAGAGTTTCTTTCTCGCTCGGACGACCTTCGCGTTTGAAGAAGCCACCCGGGATTTTTCCTGCGGCTGATGTTTTTTCCCTGTAATCAACTGTCAGCGGGAAGAAATCTATGCCTTCCCGTGGAGACTTGTTCGCGCAAGCAGAAGCGATAATCATCGTGTCGGCATATCGCACGGTTACTGCACCGTCAGCTTGTTTGGCCACTCGGCCAGTTTCTATTGTGAGGAGCTTGCCCTCAATTTCTAATTCAACTTTCTCAATCATTCGTGACCTTTTTCAATGTGTGGTTTTAACGGCGCAGATCGAGCTTTTGGATAAGCTCACGGTATGCCTCAATGTCGCTGCGCTTAAGGTAATCAAGGAGCTTTCTTCTTCTGCCAACCAGCCTTAACAGGCCATAGCGCGAGTGATAGTCTCTCTTGTGGTGCTCCATGTGAAGAGTCAATTCATTGATTCTCTGCGTGAGAAGTGCAATCTGGACTTCGGGCGAGCCGGTGTCCATGTCGTGAAGTCGGAAATGGCCAACAATATCCGCTTTTTTCTCTTTTGCTAACGGCATATTACTCCCTATTTACCTGAAAGAATACCTCTGATTTCTTGTTCATCTGTGGCGATCTGTGCCGCCAGTTCTTCGTTCGAATCGAAGCGGATTCCGTCCCGGGTGCGAGCGACCACATCCACATCGACATACCTGTCATATAGATCGCCCTGAAAGTCGAATATGCTTACCTCAAGATCGAAAATGCTTCTATCTTCACTTATATACATCATGCCCGGAAACCAGTCCCCGTTGATTCGCACCCGCGCCGCGTAGACGCCGAATTTCGGGATCAGCTTGTCTTTGTGTGCCCGAACATTGATTGTCGGGTAACCAAGCTGCCTTCCCACTCCCCGGCCGCGGACAACGGTTCCTGATATCCTGTAGGGCCTGTCAAGCATCGTTACAGCAGACCCGAAGTTGCCATCGAACATGTCCGATCTGACTCGACTCGAATGGACAGGCTCGTTTTCGAACATCACGGGCTGCTGAATCGTTACCTCAAATCCGTATTCATTCTTCACCTTCTCAAGGAAAGCGCCATTTCCCTCCCGCTTCCTTCCGAAGGTATGGTTATATCCAACCACGATGGCCTTAATGCCGAATTTGCCGACGAGGATTCGACGTACGTAATCCTCGGGCTGCAAAATGGCCAATTCAGTATTAAACTCAAATAAGGCAACATAGTCAAGGCCAAATTTTTCCAGAATGGGTATCCTCTCCTCGCCCAGAGTCAACAGCGGGATTCTTCTGCTCGGCCGTAACACCTTGGCAGGATGAGGCTTAAATGTCAGGAGGACCGATGGCAGTCTAAGCTCCCGTCCTCTCTCGATCACGGATTCAAGGAGCCTGGCGTGCCCGAGGTGAATTCCATCAAACGTGCCCTGTGTCAGGACACAGCCGTCCGGAAACTCATTCTTCGAATCCATGTCGAGGTGCAATACCTTCATCTAAATCACCCTCAAGTACTTAAAAACCGGAGTAGTCGCCTGGTTGCCATTAATTCCGAGATTGGAACTGCCGATCAGGGCATTTCCGATGGCGAGCAGGTCACCCTTACCGTCCACCACCGATATCCTGTCTCCTTCGGAGAAATCCCCGCTGTGACTTCTGATGTCTTTGCCGAATAGCGCCCCTCCGCTCAGCACGGTCTGTTTTCTCTCTTCCATGACGGCGAGTCTCGGAAGTCCCAGTGCCTCCGCCGGATCGATGATTTTCTCGTCGAGTTTTCCCAGAGAATCGCGTGCGGCAATCTGTCTGAGATTCATCGCGTCCTCAAGCATGAACCTGCCAATCCTCTGGCGGCATAGTCCCGACATCACCGCGCCACATCCCAATCGTGTACCGATATCGTTGACAAGCGAGCGAACATAAGTTCCTTTGGAGCAGACGATGCTGATCTTCACAAGCGGTGGCTCGAATTCGAGCAGCTGGAGTTCGTAAATGTGAACCTGCCTCGACCTTTGCTCCACCGTGGCGCCGTCTCTCGCGTAAGTATACATACGCTTGCCACCAACTTTGACAGCTGAATACGCGGGTACTTCCTGTTCGATTTCACCGGTGAATGATTCGATGACTTCGCTCAGCTTGTTCTCGGTCACGCCGGACCAGTCCGCCTTGTTTGTCGTCTCGCCGAGGCGATCATATGTGGTCGTTGTCGTTCCGAGCAGGAATTCTGCGATATATTCTTTGTCCTCACCGGATAGAAACTGGGAGAGCTTGGTTGTTCTGCCTATGCAGACAATCACGAGCCCTGTTGCGATTGGATCAAGAGTTCCACAGTGCCCGATACGCTTGATGTGCAGGATCTTCCGGAGATGAAACACGATGTCGAATGAAGTGATTCCCTGGTGCTTGTTCACGAGGAGGATACCGTCAGACCGCTTCATCAAGAGCCTCCTGCACGAGCCTGATCAGTTCCTTCTTTGCTTCGGGGATTGTGAGTCTCACAGAGACGCCGGCTGCGCTGAAATGCCCACCTCCGCCAAGCTTTCCAGCCAAGGTTGCGACATCCAGCCCGTTCCGGGATCTCAGCGATATCTTGGTGACTCCCTCATCAAAGTCCCTGAAGAGCGCGCCAACCGTGACATCCTTTACGCGCATCGAGTATTCAACAATACCTTCGAAGTCGGAGAATTCGAGCCCATAGCGACCGAGCATTTCCTGAGTCAGGGTGAGCATTGCCATCTGGCCGTCGAGTGTCAGTTCCAGACCGGAGATGACCTCGCCGACGACCTGCATCTGCTTGAGCGAATTCGAGAAATATATTTTGTCGGTTAGCTCGCGTGTTTGTACGCCTGCCTCAACGAGTTCAGCGCAGATCCGTAGGCAGTCCGGCGTGGTCGACGAAAAATGGAACCTCCCGGTGTCAGTGAGGATTGCCGTGAACAGCTTTTCGGCAATGGGTTTTGTCAGTTTGAAATCGGTGTTCTTGAGAATTTTGAACAAGATCTCCGCAACCGAAGATGCGTTCTCGTCAACGAGATTTATGTCGCCGTACATGGGGTTGCCGACATGGTGATCGATGTTGATTATCGGGACGCCCGGTTTGAGCAGATCCTTGACTTTCCCGGTTCGATCAAGAGTCGTCGCCTCCAAAATCACCACGAGTTCGGGATCGAAATCATACTTGGTGACATCGGTCTGAATGCAGTCGATGCCTTCGAGGAATGAGTATTTATCCGGCAGGGTGCCGTGATTGTAAATCTGAACAGTCTTACCCAGTCCGACGAGGTAGTCGCGAAGCACGAGCTGCGTTCCGATGGAATCCCCGTCGGGATCCATGTGCGCGGTTATCAGCACGCGGGATGCGCCGTTGAGGGCGCTTATGATTTCACTGATCGTCTTCGGATTCATCTTCGGATTTCGGTTCCTGCTTGATCTGGTCGAGCAACGAGTCTATTCGTTCGCCGTACTCCAGCGACTTGTCGATCTTGTATGTGATGATGGGAGTCTGACGAACCCTGAGCCGTTTGCCGAGTTCAGCCTGTACGACTCCCCTGGTCCTTTCGAGTACACGGGCCGACTCGGCCTTGTCGATTGTGGAGCCAAGCGTAGAATAGAAAACGCGGGCGTACTTGAGATCACTGCTAAGCTCAACATCGGTAACCGTCACGAAACCCAGCTTGGGATTCTTGATAGTGCGTGTCAGAATCTGCGCCACTTCGCGCTTGATCTGATCCTCCAACCTGTCTTTTCTCTTAAATTCTCTCATCGTTGCAAATCTATTG
>Ga0272443_10001366_pt1 | contig 36145 bp, 29 predicted proteins | sample SSMAcet12_FD_193581 | JGI IMG/M metagenome (GOLD analysis project Ga0272443, IMG submission 193581) | Marine sediment archaeal communities from Little Sippewissett salt marsh, Falmouth, MA, United States - SSM-Acet-12 | ecosystem: Environmental > Aquatic > Marine > Wetlands > Sediment ... | reverse complement strand
GCCGGGCCGAGCAGGCCGGGGACGACCGCGCGCAGCTCGTCGAGGCCGACGGCGCCCGCCCTGAGCAGCCGGGGCGGTTCGGTCGTGCAGTCCACGATCGTCGATTCGAGGCCGATGGCGCTTTGTTCCCCCCTGAGAATGCAGTGGATTTTTCCGTTCAGGTCCTCGTGGACCGATTTCCAGTCGGTCGAACTCGGTCTGCCGGAAAGGTTGGCCGACGGCGCGGCTACCGGGTGGCGGCAGTGGCGGAGAAACTCTCTCGCCGCCGGGTGGCCGGGGCAGCGGACGCCGACCGTGGAGAGGCCCGCCGTCACGAGAGGGGAGACCCACGACTGCTTGCAGAGCACCAGCGTGAGCGGGCCCGGAAAGAACCGCCGCATCAGCAGGCGGGCGGTATCGGAAATACCGGACGCCACTTCCCCGACCTGTTCGGGAGCGTGCACGTGGACGATGAGCGGGTTGTCCGACGGACGGCCCTTGGCCAGAAAGATTTTTCCGACCGCACTCTCGATCGTGATGTCGGCGCCGAGGCCGTAGACCGTTTCGGTGGGGAAGGCCACGGTCTCGCCGCGGTTGAGGTGCGCCGCGGCCTCGGCGGGCGAGTCGGTGACGATTGTCTCTACATCCATGCAGTTGTGCGGGTTGCCGTTCGGAACTGTCTGTCAAACCTGAACTGAGCGTTTCAACAGATGCTCCATGATAGTAAGTTTATTAAAAACCATCTGTAATACTGTGTTTGTATAGAGATTATCCCTCATCTGTCAGGTGAGCGTGAAAACTGATGAAGAGCCGCATTTTTTGAAATCCCGACTTGTCGGGAAATGCCGATCACACCGAATCTGCTTCGTTACAGGGAGCTTGCAGTAGATCACTACAGCGGCATTCCCTGTGCCTCGCATCTCCGGCATGCTCGACAATCGCTCAATTCAGGTCAAACATACCGATGCAGGGACGAAAAACAAAGCCGCCGGAGCCGGGGATCAGGGGCAGGCCGAGAGGCCGGGCAGGAGGGACGGCAGGAAGAGGAGGTAGTACAGGTAGCCGGAAAGGGCCGCCGCGAGCGGAATGGTCAGGTTGTCGTCCACCTTGAACGCGCCGATCCTCAGCGACATCGCCTCGACGAGCGTGGCGCACACGGCCATGACGATGCCCGCCGCGGGCGAGATGCGGGGCACGACGAACACGATCAGGATCGCCGAGAGCAGGAAGGCCGCGCTTCCCTCGAGGCTTTTCTCCCCGATTTTATGCCTGCCGAATTTCTTGCCCACGAGAGCGGCGAGGGTGTCGGAGACCGCGACCAGCGAGAAGGCGGCTATGGCGATCATTTTCGGAAAGAGCAGCACCAGCATCAGGGCCGAGAAGGTGATGAAGGTCGCGCCGTTGAAGTGCGCGGTCTCCCTGCCCAGCTCGTGTTCCCTCAGCATCGCGTCGAAGGTCCTGTGGTACCAGGCGGAGACCGCCGGAATATGGTTCTTCAGGAAGTCGACGATGAAGAAGCCCGCGAAGAGCGGCGTGAGCAGCACCAGCGCGAGTTCACGGGTGATGTGGCAGTAGATGATCGCAATCGAAAGGGAAGAGAGGTGGATCGCCTTGCGGGCTATTTCGGATTTGAGGCCGCCGCGCTCGTCGCGCCGATGTCTGCCGGTACCGGTCATTCCTGTGCTGAGGGTTGCGGTTGCGTTGTTCGTCCGCCGCTCCCGTCGGGAGGCGGCACGGGGATAAAATACACAACTCTCCGTCCATCGGAGAACAATACGGCCGGATTTTACACAATGGTGTTACGCAAGGGCGAAAGCAGGTATCTGCGGAGAAGGAATTTGAAACCAGGGGGACAGGTTTTATTTTATAGCCCGTTGCATAACTCACCGAAAGTTTTTTATGGGGAGCGAAAAAAAGAGAGTCGCGGCCATCGACCTGGGCACCAATTCCTTTCACATGGTGATCGTCGAGGAGAGCGAGGAAAAGGGCATCGTCGAGATCGACAGGGTCAAGGACATGATCTGCATCGGCCGGGGCAGCATTTCGTCGAAGATGCTCGACGAGGAGGCCATGGAGACGGGCATCGCCACGCTGAGGCATTTTCTGGTCATAGCCTCCCAGCACGGGGTGGCCCCCGGCGACATCATCGCGTTCGCGACCAGCGCAATCCGCGAAGCCCGCAACCGGGAGGTATTCATCCGGAAGGTGCGGGAGCGGACCGGCCTGAAGATAAAAGTGATTTCCGGGAAGGAAGAGGCGGAGTTCATCTACTACGGGGTTCGCAACGCCGTGGAATTTTCCGCCGTGCCCGACCTGGTTTTCGATATCGGCGGAGGCTCCGTGGAGTTCGTCATAGCGGACAACAGGAAGGTGCATCTTCTCGAAAGCCGCAAGATCGGGGTCGCCCGCATGTACGAACGCTTTGTGACCACCGATCCGATATCCGATCATGAGCGTACCCTGCTCGAACAGTTTTTCGCGGCCGAAATGTTCAGTTCCGCCGAGAAAGCCCGCGACATGAAGGTGACGAGGGCGATAGCCTCGTCGGGCACCGCGCAGAACATCGCCAGGATGATCCGTTCGATGAGCGGAAGAAACGGCGAGGGCACGCTCAACAACAGCTCCTTCACCCGCAAGGAGTTTCAGAAGCTCTACCGCGCGGTCATGCCGCTCGGAACCCAGGAACGCAGAAAACTCACCGGGCTGGACGAGAAGCGGGTGGATCTGATCGTCCCCGGCCTGATACTCTTCAACGTCATTTTCTCGGTTTTCCGGCTCAGGGAGGTGGTGATTTCGGATCTCGCGCTGCGCGAGGGAATGGTGTTCCACTATCTGAGGAACCGCCATACGGGCGTCGGGGAAGAGCAGTCGCAGCTCGATATCCGCCGCCAGAGCGTGATCGAACTCTGTTATCGCTGCGGCTGGAACAGAAAGCATGCCGAGCAGATCGCGTTTCTCTGCCTCGAACTGTTCGACCAGCTCCGGGCGCTGCACGGCCTCGGCGATCATGAACGCGAGCTGCTCGAATACGCGGCTCTGCTGCACAATATCGGCACGTTCATATCGATTTCGGGTCATCACAAGCATTCCCAGTATATCATCCTCAACGGCGATCTCAGGGGGTTCGCTCCGGTTGAGATCAGCATTATCGCCAATGTCGCCCGCTATCACCGCAAATCCCCTCCCACGGAAAAACACGAATCCTACAGTTCGCTCAAACCGAAACACCGCAGGGTTGTCGACCTGCTTTCCGGGATGCTGCGCATAGCCAACGGGCTCGACCGGGGCCATCGCCAGAATATCCATGCCGTGCGCGCTTCCGTCGGGGAGAACGCCGTCACGCTCGAACTGCGCGCCCGTCGGCAGCCCGATATCGAAATATGGGCCGCCGAGAGGATGAAGGCCTGGCTGGAGAGCGTCCTCGGCAAGGCGATCCGTTTCGAACCCGTTCCGGATCATGAGTGAGAGCGTGTCATCCGGGGCCCTGTTCGAAAAAAAACATGCGGCGATTTTCTGCGACGCTTTTCTGGACGACGCGGCCGGAAAGCTGCTGGTGTTTTCGGATCCGGTCGAGATCCTCGAACTGCGTTCGCCCGATCGGCTCGAAGGTTTTTTCCGCGAGCTCGACCGCAGGCTCGACCGCGGATTCAGCCTCGCGGGCTACGTCGGCTACGAGGCCGGTTACGGTTTCGAGCCGTCCGCGTTCGGGGTGGCCGTGTCCGGCGGCGGAGACCTGCCGCTGGCATGGTTCGGCGTGTACGACTCGAGCGGAACCCTGGTCGAGGACGAAGGGCCGGAGGGCCGGGAGCAGGAGGAGGTTTTTCCCGAATGTCTCCGTTTCGACATCGGTCGCGAGGAATACGCGGCGGCGATCGGGCGCATCAGGGAGCACATCGCCGCCGGGGATGTCTACCAGGTCAACTACACCGGCAGATTTTCCTTCGACTACGACGGGAGCGCCGGCGACCTCTTTCGTTCGCTTCGCCGCAGACAGCCAGGGGCTTACGCGGCACTGCTCAATCCCGACGCATCCCGAAGCGTGCTTTCCGTTTCGCCCGAACTGTTTTTTCGCCGCAGGGGCAGGAGCATCGAAACCAGGCCGATGAAGGGCACCGCGGCAAGGGGCGAGGGAGAGGAGGACGACCGCACGAAAAGGGCCTGGCTCGGTTCGGACGAGAAGAACCGTGCGGAGAATCTCATGATCGTCGACCTGCTGCGAAACGACCTCGGCCGCGTCTGCCGGCCGGGCAGCGTCGAGACTCCGGAACTGTTCGTCACCCGGAGCTATCCCACGCTGCACCAGATGATTTCGACCATCCGGGGCGAGCTTCGCCGGGAGTGCTCGCTGTTCGACGTTTTCCGGGCGATCTTTCCCTGCGGCTCGATTACCGGGGCGCCGAAAATACGCGCCATGCAGCTTATCCGTGAGCTCGAAAAGACGCCCCGGGGGGTCTATACCGGGGCTCTGGGCTACATGCTTCCCGACCGTTCGATGTGTTTCAGCGTGGCCATCCGGACGGCCGTGCTTTCCGGAAGAAGAGGCGAGTACGGGGCCGGCGGCGGTATCGTGTGGGATTCGGACGCGGACGCGGAGTATGGTGAATGCCGTCTCAAGGCCGGGGTCCTCGAAGGCGGCCGCCGCCGGGACGATCTCCGGCTGTTCGAGTCCATCCTCTACAACGGGGCCTACGTCTGGCTGGACGAGCATCTCGACCGGATGGAGGAATCGGCCCGGTGCCTGGGGTTCGGCTTCGAGAGGAAGCGCATTCTCGGCGAACTCGAAGCGTTCGCCGCCGCAAACCTTTCGTCGGAAGGCCGCTACAAGGTGCGCCTCATGCTCGGCGGGCGAAAGGCGACCGGGATCACGGCCACGCCGCTTTCCTCCGCCGGGTCGAGGGAGCCCCTGCGTATCTGCCGGGCGCGCCAACCGCTCTTTTCCCGCGAGTTACTGCGATCGCACAAAACCACCTGTCGCGAAATCTACGACAGGGCCCTGGAGGAGGCTTCGGGCGCGGGATTCGACGAGGTGCTGTTCTGCAACGAAAGGGGAGAGGTCACCGAAGGCGCGATCAGCAATGTCATCATCCGCCAGCACGGCCGCTACTACACGCCCCCGCTTTCCTCGGGTCTGCTGAACGGCATTTACCGGAAGTATTTTCTCCAAACCCGTCCGGACGCCGGGGAGCGGGTGCTTTCTTTCCGGGACATTGAGCAAGCGGACTGCCTGTTCGTCTGCAATTCCGTCAGGGGGCTGCGACGGGCGGTGTTCATCGACGAAATTGCCGGCTGATGCACGGCCAGGAGGAAAGATCGGTTGACCGTGATCGGGATTAACCGTATATTTTTACATAACCTCTTTTTTGGAAATACGTTAAAATCAACAACCCATGCGGGATCATACGCCGGATTTCAAGATACGGGAACTCTCGTCGGCAAACAGGGAGGCTATCGGTGAAACCGTGCGCCAGCTCCTTACCCGTCTTGCCGCCGACCGTCAGCTGACCGCCGACTCGCTTCTGGAACTCTGGGTCGAAGTGCCGGGCGTCAAAAGGCCCAGGGGCACCTATCGCGGGGGCTTCCTGATGCCGGACAGCTTCATCACCGTTTCGGATTATTTCAGGGAAAATTACGGCGCCATCGAACCGGCGGTTTTCTTCCCCGACGCAGAAAGCGCCTGGAAGGAGCTGCTCGACGAGCTGTACTACCAGATTGAAATTTTCACCTCGCAGGTCGATTCGTCGAAAGGGATCACCCTCGAACTCTGGACGGGCCACCGCAGCCGCCCCGAGGGGGAATGGGTGTACGCCGTGGACAGGAAGATCGAGCTCGTTTAGGGCGCGTCGAACTGTTTCTCCGGGTAGTCGCAGGCTTCCACGATCGGGCACTCCCCGCAGAGCGGCTTCCTCGCCTTGCAGGTGTAGCGCCCGTGCAGCACGAGGTAATGGTGGAAGTTGATGACCAGTTCCGGAGGTATGATAGCGATCAGGGCGTCTTCCGTATCTCTCGGTTTGTCGGTCCTGACGAGGCCGATCCTGTTCGAGACCCGCTGCACGTGGGTATCGACGGCCATTACCGGTTGACCGAACGCATTGGCGAGCACGATATTCGCCGTTTTTCTCCCGACGCCGGGCAGGCTTTCCAGCTCCTCCCTCGTTCCGGGCACCTTGCCGTCGTAGTCCGTTACGAGCGTGTTGCTTGCCGCAAGGATGTTTTTCGCCTTGTTGTTATAGTAGTTGATCGACCTGATGATCGCCTTGAGGTCGTCGAGAGGCATCCGGCTCATGCTCCCGGCGTCGGGGCAGGCCTTGAACAGCACCGACGTGACCACGTTGACTTTCTTGTCGGTCGCCTGGGCCGCGAGCATCGTTGCGACAAGCAGTTGAAAGGGCGTCGAGTATTCGAGTTCGCTTTTCGGCGCGGGAAACCGTTTCTCGAATGCGGCGTTGATGAACGTGATTTTTTCCTTCGGTTTCATGCGGGAACTGGTGTTGAAGGGTGGTTACAGGTTTCCGGCTCCTGGTCCGGCGGTTGACGGGGTTGTTTTCAGGAATCTATGTTTTGCGTCTGCACGACGGTTCGCTCGGGCAGGATCACCGCGGTGAGCTTGCCGAGTGACGGATCGTTATGGTAGACGCATCCCGTGTCTATGGCTATCAGCCTGTCGAGCATGATGGGCGCGGAGGTGGGGGTGTGGCCGCAGACGACGGTTTTTTCCCATTTCGGATACAGTCCGGTTTCGAGATGGCGGGGACGCAGATGATCGCGCATCCAGCAGAACTGCTCCTTTTTGATGAGTTCCACATTCGACCGGATGGTCAGCTCGGGGTCCAGGCCGCCGTGAACGAAAAAGAAATGCGGGGTTTCGATCCAGTAGCGGCAGGAGCCTATGAAGTCCAGATGTTCCCGGGGGATGTCCTTTCCGTCCCGGCTTCCGTAAGAGTCGAGCATGGCGTTGCCGCCGTTCTGAAGCCAGAGCGAGGCGTCGTTCGACTTCAGGTAGTCGAGGAACATGAGCTCGTGGTTTCCCATCAGGAAGAAGCTGTCGTACCAGCCGCGAAGCTCGATGAGAAAATCGATGACGTCCCTGGAATATCGGCCACGGTCGATATAGTCGCCGAGAAAAACAAGCTGATCATCTTCACGGAGTCCGACCTTTTCAAGCAGCCGATGAAGCGAGTAAAGACAGCCGTGGATATCGCCGACGGCGATTATCCTTTGTGTTTCGGTCAGTTGGTCGGCCATGGGGGCGTTTCCCCGGTTACGGTTCAGGAGCCTGTTTTTCTCCGGTCTGCTTGTCGCTGTTCGAATGGTCGATCAGCCCGCGGCCGCATTTTCTGATCTTGCCGGATGTTTTCAGGTCGTTGAAAATGGCGTCGAGAATGCCGTTGACGAACTTGCTGCTCTTGTCCGTGCTGTTGAATTTTTTCGCGATTTCGATAGCTTCGTTGATGGATACCTTGGGCGGGATGTCTTCGAAGTAGAGGATTTCGGCAAGCGCCATGCGCAGGATGTTCTTGTCGATGACCGCGATGCGGCTCATATCCCAGTTGAAGGTATGCCGTGCTATGTATCCGTCTATTTCTTCCCTGTTTTCGGTGATGCTTTTCAGGAGGGTCCTGAAAAACTTGACCGCGTTGGGGTCTTTCGCAATTTCAGGTGTCACCAGCCATTCTGCAGCATTGTCAACGTCTGTCTCTCTCAGTTCAAGCGTATAGAGCGCCTGAACCACCTTTTCACGTATGCGGCGTCGGTATGTTTTCATAAAGAAGCTGTTAAGTGTACTAAAAGTTTACAATGCGTTCGACGACCTCTTCGGTGTTTCCGAAATCCTCGAAAAGGACATCGGGGCAGTGGGCTTCGAGCTGCCGGGCTGAATAGTTGCCGGTCGCGACGGCCACGCAGCGGGCCCGGATGGTCCGGGCGCAGCGGATGTCGTGCTCGGTATCCCCTATGATGACCACCTCGTCGGGAAGGAAGCGCCTGCCGGTGAGCGCGTATGCCTTGTCGACGGCGATCGCGGGGAGGTCGTTCCTGTCGTAGGCGTCGTCGGCGAAGGCGCCGAAAGGGAAGTAATGGTCTATTGCGGGAAGCCTGAGCTTGTGCCGTCCGGAACCCTCGAAATTACCCGTGAGAAGGCCGAGCATGACATCGTTCTGCCGTGAGAGTTCCTCGAGCAGCGGCGGCACTCCTTTCAGGAGTTCGATATCCTCGCGCCGCGACTGTTTCCTGAACAGCTCGATGTAGGTTCGCTTCACTTCATCGAAACGCTTTTCGATATGCTCTTCGTCCAGGCCGGCATGTTTGAGAACCTCGTAGATGATGACGCTGTCCATCTTGCCCGAGAAATTATGGCTGCGGGCGCTTCCTTCGGTGCCGTAGACGGCCGTAAGGGCGTCGATCAGGGATTGCCGGTTGATCTTGCCGACCCGCAGCAGGGTTCCATCGATGTCAAACAGCACGAGTTTCTTAAGCATCTGCTCCGGACAACTGTTCCGTCTCCTCTTTGCCGAGTTTGACGGGGATGAGTTTCGATACGCCTTCCTCCTCCATCGTCACCCCGTAGAGCGCCTGGGAGGAAGCCATGGTCTTCTTGTTGTGCGTAACGATAATAAATTGAGTGTTATTCTCAAATTTTTTGAGAAGCTTGATGAAGCGCCCGATGTTCGCGTCGTCGAGCGGCGCGTCGACCTCGTCGAGTATGCAGAACGGGCTCGGTTTGACGAGATAGATTGAAAAGAGGAGGGCCAGGGCCGTCAGGGCTTTCTCTCCTCCGCTCAACTGCTCGATGGAAAGGGGCTTTTTCCCCCTGGGGCGCGCAAGGATCTCGATCCGGGCTTCGAGCGGATCGTCCTCGGTGGTAATCAGGAGATCGGCTTCGTCGGTTTCCTCGAACAGTTCCCTGAAGATCCTGATGAAATTGCTGCGGACCGCGTTGAAGGTTTCCTCGAACTTTTTCAGGGCGGTCTTGTTTATCTCGTCTATCGTGGAGCGCAACTGGGTTTCGGCCTCAAGCAGGTCTTCCTTCTGGGAGGTGAGAAAGTCGAGACGCTCCTGTTCGGTTTCATACTCTTCGAGGGCGAGTTCGTTGACCGCGCCGAAACGGTCGAGTTTTTCACGCATTCCCTCCAGTCTGCCCTCCGCTTTTTCCCGGTCGAAGTTTTCCGGAATCTCCGGCCGGAAGTCTTCGAGATCGCAGCCGTAACGGGTCTCGACCGAGGTGAGCAGGTTGTCGATCGAGCGTTCGAGCCCCGCTATGCGGTGCTGGAGTTCATCCCGCAACTGGAGTTCGACCTCGTGCCGCCGGCGGAGTTCCCTCAGCCGGTCCCGTCTTTCCTGGTTGGCGAGGCGGCATTCGTTGTAGGCTGTTTCCATTTCCGTCAGCCGCTGCTGGTCCGATCCGGATTCGACGAGCAGCTTTTCCAGTTCGGATTCCGCGCCTGTTATCCCTTCTCCGACGGTTCCGAGCGATGTTCTTGCCGTTTCGATTTCCAGTTCCAGCCGTTCGGCTTCCTGGAGCAGGGATATTTTGTTGTCTCCGCAGGAACCGACCTTCAGGCGAAGCTTTTCCAGCTCGAGCAGGGCGTCCTTGTAACGGTTTCCCGCCAGCTGGACTTCCCGGTTGAGGCGATTGTACTCGTTTTCCCGCTCCGCGGCCCGTTCGCGGACGCCGAGCAGGGACGAGCGCAGTTCGCCCGATTTCCGTTCCTCTTCGCTGATCCGGGGACGCAGCGCGTCGAGCTGTTCCGATGTCTTCCGGAGCCTTTCTCCGGCTTCGGCGATCTCCCGTTCAGCGGTTTCGATGTCGCCGCGGCGGGATGTTTCCTCGATATCGAGGCGGTCGAGATGCTGTTCGTGCCCGCGGAGCTCTTTTTCGAGAGCGGAAAACTGTTTTTCCTTTTCTTCGAGGGGCAGTTCCCCGAGGCGGGAGGAGAGCGAACGCAGTTCCTCTTCCTCGCGTGTTATCTCTTCCTGAAGGTCGCGTTCTTCCTTTCTGAGCCGTTCCCTTTCGGCTTTCTTGCCGATCCTGAGACCTTCGTTGTCCATCGTGCCGCCGCCGAAAAGCACCCCGGAACCCCCGAATTTCTCTCCCGAGGGCGTGACGAAGGTGCTTCCCGGATGTTTCATCGCGAGGGTTTCGGCGGTTTGCAGGTCCTCGACGATGTAGCAGTGCTGCATGAACATCGCGACCGCGTTTTCAAGTTCGCGGGGAACGTCGAGGATGGCGGTGATTTTCCGGGCTCCGCCGACTTCCGGGTATGCAGTGTCGCCTGAGTGCCGCAGCAGTTCGAGAACGAGAAAATGGACCTTGCCTTTTCCGGCGCCCGACAGGGAGCGGATGCCTTCCTTGGCTTCCTGCAGCGTGGAGCAGATATAGTAGCCGAGCATTTCCCCGAACGCCGCGTTTACGGCCTTGCGGTGGGTTTCGTCCGTGGAGACGAGGTCCGAGAGGCAACCGAAACCGTAGCGGCCGCCGTCCCCGTTCTCGAGCCAGGCGATGCCTTCCGGCAGGCCTTCGTAGTTGTCGAGAACGGAATCCGCCAGAAGAATCCTGTTCCTCAGCCGGTCGCGGTTCGAGCGAAGTTCGAGCAGTTGCTCCTTCCTTGTCTCCGTGGCCTCGAGGAGGTCCCGGCGCAGCTGCTTCAGCCCTTCGATTTCTTCTCGTGCGGCTTCGATCAGGGTTTTCTGCGCATGGATGCGTTCTTCGACGGTTTTCCTCGACGGGAGCGTGTTTTCAGCCATCCGGAGGAGTTCGTCCCTCCTCGATGTCAGGTGTGAGAGGGAACCCTGGAGGTGATCCCGCGTCGTTTCCAGTTTCTGGCGGTCGATGTGGAGCGCCGAGAGCGAACGCTGGTGTTCGGAAATGAGTTCTCCGGCTTCATGCTGCTCTTTCCTCGAAGCCTTGAGCAGGTTTTCGAGCGTTTCGAGTTCCTTGCGCGCAAACTGCACTTCCCGCTCTTTTTCGATGCAGTCCTGCTCGAGCGGAGCGAGCTGTTCCGACAGCTGCGTTTCGTTTTTTTCCAGCTCGGACGCCCGCCGCTTTTTTTCCGCGATCGATTCGGTGATCCTCGCGATGTTCTCCCGGTGGCTTTTTTCCTGTTCCCGCAGCTGAAGGAGTTTTTTTTCCAGGGAATGGACCGCCTGGTTTTTCTCGTTGAGCGTTTTCTGCGCTTCGGAAAGATCGCGTTCCTGTTCGAGCTGCCGGAGTTCCGATTCCTGGAGCGAGCTGTCCTGCCCGGCGATTTCGGTCGCCATTTCCTGCACGGTTTTTTCCTGTCCGGCAATCTCGGCTTTGCGGGGGTGCAGCGTATCCCTCAGTTCCGCCAGGCCCAGTGCGCTCAGGGTCAGGTCCAGCTCCCTGAAGGAGGTTTTCAGCTCCCGGTACTGTTCCGCTTTTTTTACCTGTGTCTTCAGGCTGCGGACTTTTTTCGACACCTCCGCGAGCACGTCATCGACCCGTTCGAGGTCGCGGGTCGTGCTTTCGAGCTGACGGAACGTCTGTTTGCGGCGGTGCTTGTAGCGGGTTATTCCCGCAGCCTCCTCGAAGAGCTTCAGGCGTTCCTCGCTTTTGTTGCTGATGATCTCCTCGATCATCTTGAGCTCGATAACCGAATAGGCGTCGCTTCCCATGCCCGTGTCGGCGAACAGGTCGAGAATGTCCTTCAGGCGGCAGGGAACCTGGTTGAGGAGGTAATCGCTGTCGCCGCTGCGGTAGAGTCGCCGGGTGACCGTGATTTCCGTGTACTCCGTCGGCAGTATGTTCCGGGTGTTTTCAATCGTGATGGAAACCTCGCTCAGACTCAGCGGTTTGAGTCTTTTCGAACCGTTGAATATGATGTTTTCCATTTTCGTGGACCGGAGCAGAGAGGATTTCTGTTCGCCGAGCACCCAGCGGATGGCGTCGACGACGTTCGTCTTTCCGCAGCCGTTGGGTCCGACGATGGCCGTCAGTCCCTTGTCGAACTGTATCTTGACCCTGTGCGCGAAGCTTTTGAAGCCGAAGAGCTCAATATTCGAAAGATACATCTGGTCGCATGGAGTTAGTCAGACTGTTTTCGGAACTGAACGGTTGCTTGGGGGAGACCCTTCCGGCAGGACCGGCCGTTTGTGCCCGGATGTGGTAAAATTTAACAAAAAATTACCATCGAAGTGAATTTTCAGAAACCGGCGCTTTCGTCTTTCTTCTTTCGCAGCACCGCGGCGACCACGGCCGCCGTATGAACAGCTTCCCTGGTGTCGTGCGCCCGTATGATGCTTGCGCCGTTCATGATCGCCAGGGTGTTGGCCGCCACGGTCGCGGCGAGCCGTTCCCGAGGCGGAGGCAGCGGTTGTCCGGTTTCCCGTATCGCGGCGCCGAGAAAGGATTTCCTCGACAGGCCCGCGAGCAGCGGCCGTTCGAGGTCGAGCAGTTCCGGCAGGCGTCGGAGAAGCATGAAGTTTTCCTCGACGCTTTTGCCGAAACCGAAGCCGGGGTCGAGCACGATGTCGTCGATGCCGTGCAGGTTCGCCTGCCGGATTGCGTCGAAGAGTGTGCGGCGGACGACCGACACGACATCCTTTCCGGAGGCGCCGGTGCGGTAACTCCAGTCCATCTCCCCCGGTTGCTCGCGGCTGTGCATCAGGATGACCGCCGCCTTGCGCCGTGCGCAGACAGCGGCGATATCCGGATCGAACCGGAAGCCGGAAATGTCGTTGACGATCGAGGCTCCGGCCTTCAGGGCCTCTTCGGCAACCACGGCCTTGTAGGTGTCGATCGATATGATGATGTCCGAGTTCCGTCGCAGCTCCCTGATGACCGGGACGGTGCGGCGTATTTCCTCGGCGGCATCGACGGCCTCCGCGCCGGGTCTTGTCGATTCGCCGCCGATGTCGATGATTTCCGCTCCGTTGCCGATCATTTCGAGCGCGGTTTCGACCGCGCGGTCCACGTCCACGGCTGCGGAGCCGTTTCCGCCGAGACGTCCTCCGTCGAAAAACGAGTCCGGCGTCGTGTTCAGGATGCCCATGATACGGGTTTTTGCCCTGAGATCGAGCTCCCGGCCACAGCATCCGAGCTTGTAGTGATCGGTTCCCATGTTGGTTTCAGATTTGCGTTCCCGATGCCGCCCCGCGCTTCGGCCGGTCGGCCATCGGGCCTGTTTTCGTCACGTGAGTCCGAACGGTACCGGCGTGAAGCATAGAAAGAAAATGACGATGGCGAGCCAGCCGACGAAACGTCTTTTCGGAGTCAGCGGATGGTCCATCATCGTGGGAGGATGGTCGATGCCGAGAAACCTGGTAAGGATGATCGCCCACAATATCCAGCCGGGCCATGACCACTTGAGTATCCAGTCGGGCGCTGGAAAGGACGCGAACGATGAAAAGAGTTCCAGCAGAAGAAGGACGAAAGAGGGCAGGCCAAGCACCGAGATGAGCACGAGGAAGGTTGTCGCGCCCGTCCTGTGGCCTTTCCTGCCGAACATCGCGTACAGGACATGGCCTCCGTCGAGCTGGCCGACCGGCAGAAGGTTGAGCGCCGTGACGAAACAGCCGAGCCAGCCGGCGAACAGGAACGGGTAATGGTACATTTCGGTCATCGGCGGAGCGTTTTCCGGCCGTATCAGGTTTTCGAGCAGCAGGTAGAGCAGGTTTTTCCCGAGAAAAAGGCTTCCCGCCGGCGGAGGGTCCGGGATGCCGCCGAAAGCCGCATAGTCCGGATGTATGCCGTATATGTACTCCATGGGCGGGAGGTGGGTGAATCCGTATACCAGCAGGCCGAGGGCGACAACGAAACCGCAGAGCGGTCCTGCGACGCCGGTGTCGAAAAGGGCTTTCGTATCGGGGATCCTGTCCTTTATCCGGATGACGGCTCCGAGCGTTCCGAGGCTCAGCAGAAAGGGCAGCGGCGGTACGGGTATGAAGTACGGCAGGGTCGCGCGCATACGGTGATGCAGCGCCGCGAAAAAATGACCGAATTCATGGGAGCCCAGAAACAGCAGCAGCGAAAGTCCGTAAGGAACGCCGTAGGTCAGGTCGTCGAGGAATACGGGGAGCGACTCGAAATGCACTTCGTGACCGGACCAGAACGCCCCGGCCCAGAATGTCGTGAACAGCGTCACGAGGAACAGCAGCAGATGGAGGAGATGATTCTGTTCGGCAAGAATGCCGCGGCGAGCGGCGATCCAATCCATCATTATGTGATTGCAATTGTGAGCGGTGGCATCATTGACAGGTAAAGGTATAAGCTTTTCCTTAAAAAAGGAACGATTCTCTTTTCCCGCCGGCCGGCTGTCTCGTCCGCGACAGGCGGCCGGCGTTCATGCCGCGCGCAACGCACGGCTTCGTCGCGTATCATTCTTTCTCCGCGTGTTCCCCGTCGTGTTCCTTTTCCTCTCCGAACGTCGCGACCAGCCCGTCGACAAGTTCCTGCTTCTCGCTGTCGTTCAGGTTCGCCTCGGGATGCAGCGGAAGGTAGAAGAACGGCGGCATTTTTCCTTCCCGGACCTCTTCGGCGGCTTCATCCCCTTCGTTTTTTCCCGGTCGGCCCCATTCCGATACGTTGAATTTCTCCCTGCCGTGTTCCACGTCGAACTGGGCGAGCCAGGACGCGGGTGCGACGTTGCTGTACCAGGGCCAGACCGTTTCGTTCGAGTGACAGTCGCCGCACGCCCTGAAAAACAGCTCTCTCGTCCGCTCGCTGTTCCAGGCCGGTTCGCCTGTTACGGGGGGATTGGAATGGTTTTTTCCGTAAGGGATCAGCTGGATCACGATAAGCAGGACGATCGCCCAGGCGAACAGTTTGCCGATGTTCATGAGTGCCTCCTTGTGTTCTTTTTTTCGTGTTCTTTTTTGGTGTGGTGCGGCTCGACTGCCGGACAGGGGACGCCGGCGGCCCCTCTGCTCAGGAGGGAGCCAATGCGACCTCGAGAACGGACAGGGGCCAGGAACTCCTGACGCTGTGTCTGCCGGGTCCGACGGCTGTTTCCGCGATCAGGTCCAGTTCGGCTTCGCTGTAGAATTTCCTCGCGGAGGTATAGCCGTCGAGCATGAAATCCTTCATGCCCTGCAGTACGGCGATCAGCGGGACGCCGGCAAGCAGTTCCGCAGAGCGATAGCCGTCGAGACCGAGAAAAACGCTTGCGCCGAGCCGCGAGCATTCATGGATGATTCTTGCGATCCTGCCCGGGGTGAAATGATGCAGGCTTTGCGACACGATCACGATATCCCACGAATCCCTGCGGGTATCGCCTATCGAGAACGCGTCGATCACCTCGAAAGTTACCGGAAGTTGCCTGTTTTCGGCCTTGCGGTTGCAGTACGCGACGTATTCGGGAACGATGTCCGAGCCGGTGATTTCCGTCTCCAGTCCTGATGCCGACGCCTGTTCGGCAAGGGCGAACGCCAGGCCGCCCGCGCCTCCGGCGAGTTCGAGAACCCTCGCGGGTCGTCGTTTCCGTTCGGAAACCTCCCGGATACAGGGTTCGACGATTCCGCAGTAGTGGCGATAGAGCATCAGCATCCCGTTCATACGGTCGAGCGCCCGGATCATCTCCAGCTTGCGCCCGGCCGGCATGTGCGGTTCGTCCATCCGCTCCCGTTCACTGGTCCGCAGCGAACGGTCGAACAGTTCGAACAGAAGATAGGCGCCCCCGAGCTCCCTCGATGCATTGAAGCGTTCTTCGAGGAACGCCTCGATATAGCTGTCCGCGGTTTCCTGCAGTTCTTCCGGTGTCCGCCAGCGGGGAGGAAAAGGCAGTTTTCCGCGCAGACGCTCCCTGGCCTGGTCGCTCGATGTTCGAAGTTGCAGCATGAAGAGCGGGATTACGGTTTATGCCGCCGGCTTGCAGACTCTCCGTCTTTGCGCGCTGTACGGCATTGTTGAAATATACGTTCCCGGCAGGTGGGTGTCAAATTATCCCTCGGCACGGTAATGCGCTGTCATATAAATGGTTAGAGGGGATCTCAGGAGATTGCGGCAAAAATAATTTGCTATCCGGATTAAATGATACTAAATTAGTATCAGTTTGTAGGCATGTGAACACGAGGCTTATGAAAGTACTGACGAAAAATACGGATTACGCGATACGCGCGCTGCTGTTCCTCGGAGCGAGGAGGGGGGAATACGTATCGGCGCGGCAGATAGCCGACGACCAGGACATCCCCTATCAGTTTCTGCGCCGTATCCTCCGGGAACTGGGAAAACACGGACTCGTCAGTTCCCGGGAGGGGACGCAGGGCGGGGTGAAAATAGAACGGGACCCCGAAACGATAGGCGTCCGGGAGGTCATAGAGATTTTCCAGGGCAGGATCGAACTTTCGGAATGCATGTTCCGCAAGCAGCTCTGCTCGAACAGGGCGAACTGTGTCCTGCGGCATGAAATCATGCGCATAGAACAGATGGTCAACCATGAATTCGGCAGGATCACCATCGGCAAGATGCTCGGCGACCTCAGGGCGTTGGAGAAGGATAATGGATAATTGATAATTGATAATGGAGAATGCAGGAGTTGGAAGGCGGGATGTGGGTGGTTGGATGGGGAGATGAGGAGTTTTGTGGTTAACGGTAAAGGGGGAGAGGGATGAAACGGGAGATAGTTGAAATAGACGAGGGGAAATGCAACGGGTGCGGGGATTGCATTCCCGGCTGTCCCGAAGGGGCGCTGCAGGTGATCGACGGCAAGGCGAGGCTTGTAAGCGATCTTTTCTGTGACGGGCTCGGAGCCTGTATCGGCACCTGTCCGCAGGGCGCCATAACCGTCCGGGAACGGGAGGCCGAGCCGTATGACGAGCGCAGGGTGATGGAGGAAAGCATCATCGGGGGCGGCCGGAACGTCATTGCCGCGCATCTGCGGCACCTTATGGAGCATGGAGAGGAAGGGTACCTGCGGGAGGCCCTTGCCGTTCTCGAAGAGAAGGGAATCGAAAACCCTCTTGACGAAACGGGGCGGAAGGATCGGGCGAAACAGGCCGAGTCTCACGGAGGATGCCCCGGAAGCGCGGCAATGCAGTTCGGGCGCCGGAACGAAGCGATTCCCCGCCAGGCTGTTTCTGCCGAATCGGAGCTGACGCACTGGCCGGTGCAGCTCCATCTGGTGACGCCGCTTGCCCCCTGTTATCACGGCGCCGACCTGCTGCTTGCCGCCGACTGTGCGGCGTTCGCGATGGGCGGTTTCCACTCGGCATACATGAAAGGCAAGAGCATCGCGATTGCGTGCCCGAAACTCGACAGCGGCATCGACCGCTACGTCGCCAAACTGACGGCCATGATCGACCTGGCGAAGGTCGATACCGTCACGGTCGTCATCATGGAGGTGCCCTGCTGCGGCGGCCTGTTGACGATCGTGCAGCAGGCGCTGGAAAAAGCGTCGAGGAAAGTGCCCGTCAAGAGGGTTGTGATCAGCGTCAGGGGGGAAGTGCTGGACGAAGAGTGGATCTGAGAAAGAAAAAGGCAAAGGTCAAAAGTCAAAAACATTACCGACGGGAATGGTTGGTTCGGACGTTATGCGCTGCAACGCAATGAATCGCGGGAAAGAGGAAAGATGCTGAAGGATGCGCTTGGAAGCTACAGGGGATCGCTCGAAGATCTCGACCGGGCGGTGAGGGAGGCGCCGCAAAACGGCGAGGTCTACTACGACCGGGCGAATATGAAAAGCCGGAACGGGGACAATGCCGGCGCGGCCGGAGATTACACTATCGCTCTGGAACTCGGGCTCAGGATGCGTGAACGGTTTCTTGCGCTGGGCAACAGGGGAATGGCGAGAGCCGTGCTGGGCGACGTCGAGGGCGCCCTGGCGGATTTTACGGAGATAGTTGACGCTTCTCCGAAAAACAGGAGTCTTCTGCGGACAGCCCTGCTGAACAGGATGGTGCTCAGGAAGAGAACAGGTGATTACGAGGGAGCCGACCTGGACTATCGGCGGGCTTTGTCCATAACCATAACGAAAAAAGGAGAATAATTCATGGGTATGTTTTGTGATCAGTGTCAGGAGAGCGTGAAGGGCACGGGATGCATCGCCAGGGGCGTGTGCGGCAAGAACGAAGTGACGGCCAAACTGCAGGATACGCTGGTCTATGCGCTCGAAGGGATCGCCCTGTGCGCGGAGGCATCGGGCGGGAAACTGCACCCGGACCACGGCCGTTTCATCAGCGAGGCCCTGTTCGTCACGGTGACCAACACCAATTTCGATGACGACGCCATCGTCGACAGGATATTCGAGGCGCTCGCCCTGCGCGACGAGCTGAAGTCTTCCCTCGGGGAGCTGCCGAAGCACGACAGCGTGACATGGATCGGCGAGAGCAAAGAGGATTTCGTCGGGAAAGCGGAGACTTCGGGTATCGGAGCCCTTGCCGAAAACGAGGACATCCGTTCGTTGAAGAGTCTCGTGCTCTACGGCCTGAAAGGGCTTGCGGCCTATACCGATCATGCGGAGGTGCTCGGATACGTCGACGAGTCGATCCACGAGTTCTACGTGACGGCTCTCGCGGCCCTGACGAAGGATCTCGACGCCGGGCGGCTGACCGGTCTCGTCATGGATACGGGGGAAACGGCCGTCAAGGCGATGGCGCTGCTCGACAGGGCCAACACCGGGACATACGGCAATCCGGAGATCACGACCGTCAGGACCGGCGTCGGGCGAAATCCCGGCATCCTGATCTCCGGCCACGACCTGCGCGACATGGAGGAGCTGCTGAAGCAGACGGAAGGATCGGGCGTCGATGTCTACACGCACTGCGAAATGCTGCCCGCTCACTACTATCCGGCCTTCAAGAAGTACGACCACTTCGTCGGCAACTACGGCAGTTCCTGGTGGTCGCAGGACAAGGAGTTCGAATCGTTCAACGGGCCGATACTCATGACGACCAACTGCATCGTGCCGGTGAAGGAGTCCTACCGGAACCGCATGTTCACGACCGGCAATGCCGGCTACGAGGGGCTGAAGCACATTCCGGCCCGGCAGAACGGCGAGCCGAAGGATTTCAGCGAGCTTGTCGAACTCGCCGGGACCTGCCTGCCCCCGAAGGAGATCGAGAACGGTGAGATCGTCGGCGGTTTCGCGCACCACCAGGTTGTCGCGCTTGCCGACAAGGTCGTCGACGCCGTCAAGTCGGGGGCCATCAAACGCTTTGTCGTCATGGCCGGATGCGACGGCCGCCACAACTCCCGCCAGTACTATACCGACGTGGCCGGGGCGCTTCCGGACGACACGGTCATCCTGACGGCGGGATGCGCGAAGTACCGCTACAACAAGCTGGCGCTCGGCGATATCGGGGGTATTCCGAGAGTGCTCGACGCGGGCCAGTGCAACGACTCCTATTCGCTCGCGGTCATCGCGCTCAAGCTGAAGGAGGTCTTCGGGCTCGACGACATCAACGACCTGCCGATATCCTACGACATCGCGTGGTACGAGCAGAAGGCCGTCGCCGTGCTGCTTGCCCTGCTGTCCCTCGGTGTGAAGGGCATCAGGCTCGGTCCGACGCTTCCGGAATTCCTCACCCCGAACGTCGCGTCGGTGCTCGTGGAAAAATTCGATATCAAGCCGATCGGCAGCGTCGAAGGCGATATCGAATCGATGATGGCCGGGGCCTGAACGCCGTAATCCGCCATACCGAAAGCCTCTCCGTCCCGCAGCATAGGGACGGGGAGGCTTTTTTTGCGTGAAACGGCGGTAGCGGCTCGTTCTTTCACGGCGATGTCCGGGGATTCTCGCGGTATCCTCCGTTTCGGTGTACTTTTGTCCGGATCGCCGGCGTGAAGTATCTTTTCCCGTGGGCAGGCCGGCTCGGGCCGGTTGACTGCCGTTATCCCCAACATTGCAATCGAACGATATGAGCGATTTTTTTCTGCAGTACAACCCGGTTGTCCAGGCGCTGCTCGCCACCCTGTTTACCTGGGGGCTGACGGCTGCGGGGGCGGCAGTGGTGTTTTTCACCAGAGCTCTCAATCAGAAAGTCATGGACTCGATGCTCGGTTTCGCCGCCGGCGTCATGATCGCCGCGAGTTTCTGGTCTCTTCTCGCACCCGGAATAGAGATGGCCGAACAGCTGGGACATATCCCCTGGCTGACGGCGGTCATCGGTTTCATGGGCGGTGGGATTTTCATGAGATTGACCGACAGGTTTCTGCCGCATCTGCATCCCGGCCTGAGCACGGACAAAAGCGAGGGGATCAAGACTTCCTGGCAGCGGAGCACGCTGCTCGTGCTTGCCATAACCCTGCACAACATCCCTGAAGGGCTGGCCGTCGGTGTTGCTTTCGGTGCGGTGGCCGCGAATCTTCCTTCGGCGACACTCGGGGGAGCCATCGCCCTGGCGATAGGTATAGGTATTCAGAATTTCCCCGAGGGAACGGCCGTTTCCATGCCTCTGCGGAGGGAAGGGATGTCGAAAGGAAAAAGTTTTCTCCTGGGGCAGGCTTCCGGCATAGTGGAGCCGCTGGCCGGGGTTGCCGGAGCGGTGTTCGTCATGAACATGCAGCATATCCTTCCCTATGCGCTCTGTTTCGCTGCCGGGGCGATGATCTTCGTGGTTGTCGAGGAGCTGATACCGGAATCGCAGAGGAAATATGAAAACATCGACATGGTGACGATCGCCACCATGGCCGGTTTTTCGATCATGATGATGCTCGATGTCGCCCTTGGCTGAATGAATGCTCCATACATTTAGAAACAAGTTCAAGTCATCGCGGCTGCCCGGAAATTCCTGAGGGAGGAGCATGGCGGCAAGACAACGGGCCAGGAGGTTCAGATGAAGCAAGGCGGCGGCAGCGGGTGCCTGTTGTCGATGGAACTGCGGAATTCAGGATTCGACATGAAGAACCCTCGACTATCGGCAAGGATTGCAACACAGGTGACAGGGGCGATTTTCTGCAAATCCAGCAAGCGTTCCGCTTTTTCTGCTTTCGCTGATGATGGATGTGTCGGGACTTTTTTCATCGCAGTAGCGCTCTGCGTGTCAGGAGCAGGCCGGGGAACATGGGAAGCCAGAGGGTGACTCCCCTCAGAAGGAGGGTTGCCGTAAGCGCGATTTCGACCGGGATGCCGTGCATGGCGAGCAGCCCTGTGCAGGTTGCCTCGAAAGAGCCGAGACCGAGTGGTATCAGGCTCAACGTGGCGACAACCGATGCCATGACGAAACAGGGTAGCGCCGTAAGCCATGAAACATCATGCCCGAGTGCGAGCAGCATGACGGTGAGCGTACCCGTGTCGAGTACGAAAATCATTGCCTGGAAAAATGTCGCCTTGGCGAGGAGCCGGGGTTTTCGGGTCATTTCTTCCGGTGCTTCCGCATACACATCGAGAAGGCCGGGGACCAGCGGCAGGCGTTTCACCCATTTCGGGAAATTCCTGGCTCCAGCTTCTTTCAGGAAAAGAGCCGTTGAAGGAATAGCCGCAGCGACGATAAAAAAGATTGTCGAAACGATAACGATCCATGGATGTATTTCATGATTCATCCACAACAGCAGGACGGAGATCGCGGTTACGAAGAGATAGGCTCCGTAGTAGGAAAGGATGTGCACCAGCATGGTTCCCATGCAGATCGGCGGAGGCACACCGCGCTTTTTCAGCGCTTCTACAAAAAAGGCAATACCGCTGACCCCTCCCGTGGGAATGGCCTGATCCGCGAAAAGTTTTGCAACGGCAAGAGGAACCAGCGTTCGCATCGGGCAGGGATGCGATACCGAATCGAGCGATGTTTTCCATACCAGCGCAAGGCTGAAATATGTTCCGAGTTCAAAGAGAAGTGCAAAGGCGATCCAGCGCAGCTCGATGTTTCTCAAGAGTTCCAGAAAATGTTCGAGTCTGGTGAACTGCGTTATTACGACAAAAAGCCCTGAAAGCAGCAGGATGCTTCCAAACAGCATTTTACGGTAATGTTTTTTCATGCCCAGCCGCATGATGCGCCGGATATCGGAACGCTGTTTAAAAAACAGAACGGCGGTTCGGCTGAATGAAGAACCCGGAACGGAATTGTCAACGCATGCTCCTCCGACGGGTTTGCGGTCACTGCAAAAACAGTGTAGTGCGGGTCGCTGTAGATCGAGCGCATTCCCGGAAAGCTGTTGTCGGCCTTTTCCGTCGGGACGACTACATGGGTTACGCCGTAGCGCAGGCGTATCTCCTGCAGGGCTTTCATGCCCGACGGGTCGTCGATGTGGCGGTAAAACGTTTCCGCAAGCATGTTTCTGTGATGCCACTCCATGATCTCCGTATCCTTGTATGGATGTGTTTTCCAGTTTACGAACACGGGGACGCCGGTGTGCAGCCTGAAACACTCGAACGCAGTTTCTCTGTTCGGTATCAGGTAACTGTCTCCTCTTGTTCGATGGTTTTTTACGAATTGTTCCAAACCTTTTTCCGGGGCGATAAGGTACCGTTCCAGGGCCGACAGCTGTTTCGGGATATGCAGGCTCACACTTGCCGCGATTACCGCGGCGCTGAGCAGCGTGACCGAAACATGCGCAAGCCGTTTTTCTTCAAACGCGGCAGCCATCCTGCCGGCCAGCCACCCGGCAAGAACAGCGTAAGCCAAAGGCAACAGGATCACGGAAGTTCTCCAGGGAGTCAGGACCTCCAGCGGAGGATACGGGTAAAGGTAGAGGGCCGGGACGCTGAGCGCAACGATAGACAACAGGGCGCACATGATCCACAACAGCGGTGTTTTTCTCACCGGTATCATGGCTGCGGTTATGAGCGCGAGACCGATGACGTCTTCATGGTTGAACCAGTTGCGGACCTTCGTATGAACCGCTATTCTCTGGGTTGAAAGTATCCGCATGGCTTCGGCGCTTGTCTGCGGATCGGCTTGTGCGAAAAGCAGCTTGTAGCGAATAACGAGAGGGGCGGAAAGGACCAGGAACAGCAGCAGTGGAGCGAACCACGGTTTTGAATCCGGGACGCGCCGTTTCAGAGCGCTGAAGGTATAGGCTCCCTGGATGAGCAGGGCGGCGGGCATGTATGCCGGATGAAAAGCGCCTGCAACGGCAAGCCAGAAAGAAGCCCGGAGCGGTTTTTCCTCGAGGTGCCGATATATGGAGAGCAGCAGGAAAACACCGAACACACAAGGTTGCAGATAGTGTCCGAGCAGGTATTGCGACCCGAATCCGAGTTGCATGTTTTTCTGTTCGAGAAACAGGAACGCGAGAAAGAAAAAGCTCGAAACCCAGCTCTTTCCGATGCCGAAAAGGCGGTCTGCAATTCCGAAAAGCGCATAAAGACAGATGCCGAGGAGACCGGCGAAAAGCAGATAGCTCAGCCAGATGCCGTCGATACTGAAGAGCAGGCCGACAAGCGTACTGAAAAGCGGAAGCGGGTCCAGTGTGTTCGCCATCCAGTCGTCGGCAAGAAGGCCGTAGCCTGTTGCTGCCGCGGCATGCAGAAATTTCGTGTTCTGGTTCTCGGTGAACAGCGGGTACTGGACGATATTGACCGAATACAAGATCCCGAGAAAAAACCACGTAGAGACGCGCGAAAAGAGTTTTGCGGTGCCTGCCATCGTTTGAATTTTTCGAACCGGAAAAGAGCCGTTCATACAGAAAACCCGTCAAAACAGTTCGACGGTAAACGGGTTCATTTTCCGTCGATGTCAAGCGTTCCCTGTGCGGCGATAGATCCGGCCGTTGTCGGCGGGCCCTTGAGAATCCACTCGAAAACGACGCCGATCACCGCTCCGGCTATCGGGCCGGCAAGATAGATCCAGAATGTATTGAAATCCCCGCGTATCAGGTCCGGGGCGAACGAGCGAACCGGGTTCATGGAGGCTCCACTGGCGGGGGCGGCCCATAATCCTGCAAGAATGATATAGCCTCCGATCGCAATCGCTCCGTTGGTCCCGATGTTTCTCGCTCCCGATGCGGTTCCGAGAATCGTGTTGACAAGCCCTGCCGTCAGGAGGACTTCAATTGAAAGAGCTGCCGGCGGATCGATGCCATTACCCGGAACGGTCGCTCCCATATCGTGCTGCATTCCGAATGCCAGCGCAAGAAACACTGCGGCGAGTATGCCTCCGGTCGTTTGGGCGGCAAGGTAGCCTGGCACCCTTTTCCACGGAAAATTGCGCCGGAGAGCAAAAGCCAGCGTGACCGCGGGATTCAGGTGAGCGCCACTGACCGTGCCCATGAAGTAAATGATCGTCATCACCGTAAGTCCCGGAGGGATGACAAGCACCGCATAGGAAACACTGTTTCCTGTCGCAGCCGCAACAACGCTGCCTCCTGCGGCTGCAAGAACAAGAAGAAACGTTCCCCACAGTTCGGCGAACAAACGCCTCCATTCCAGTTTCGGGTCAAGGAAGTCAGGCGGTTCCTGGCAATGCATCATCCGGATGCGTTCCGCATCTTTTTTTTTGTTCATGCTGAGCATCTGCTTTCCTGCTTTGTGTTCTTCAAGGGGCTGAAGACAGTCTTTCGCTCTCTTTTTATCGCCGGTTTGTTACCTTTCACTTGATTGCAATATAGTAAGACCCGCATGACATCTTCCGACATACAGGCGCGTTTGCGGTCCCTTGCCGATCCCCTGATCGCGGGGCACTCCATGCGGTTTTTCAGGACAGGGAAAGGTGAGTATGGCGAAGGCGACCGGTTTCTCGGCATACGGGTTCCCGTGCTCAGGAAGCATCTGGGCGAGTTTGCGGGAGTTTCGCTCGACGGGATACGCGATCTTCTTTTTTCGCCCTTCCATGAAGAGCGCCTTTTCGCCCTGCTGCTGCTTGTCCGGAAATTCGAAAGGGGGGACGACGCTGAGCGCCGGGCGGTCTATGAGCTTTACATCCGGAAGCGTTCCCGTGTCAACAACTGGGACCTCGTCGACAGCTCGGCGCCCCATATCGCCGGGGCCTGGCTCGAAGAAAGGGAAAAGACGCCGCTCTACGAGCTTGCACGTTCGGCAAGTCTCTGGGACAGGCGGATTGCCATCGTCGCCACCTTTCACTTTATCCGGCGCAATCGTTTCGATGACACCCTGAACATCGCCCGGCTGCTCAGGCACGATTCCGAGGACCTGATACACAAGGCGGTGGGATGGATGCTCAGGGAGGTGGGGAAGCGGGACGCGCGTGCGGAAAAAGAGTTCCTTCGCCGGCATGCCGAAGGTATGCCGCGCACGATGCTCCGTTACGCCATCGAAAAGTTTCCCGAGCATGAACGCCGGCAGTATCTGAAAATCAAACCGTTATCATGAAACAGTCATCGACTCTCCTGACGATTTTTCTTGTTCTTCTTTCCCTTTCGGGCTGCGCGGCGACGCAGGGCGCGGCCGTAGTCGAAACACCGCCCGTTGTCAAAGCGCCCCCCGTCGCGCCTCCTTCGCTGGCCGGGGGCATCAGCGGGCTTGCCGCCATCGACGCAAACAGCTACCTCGTCGTGCATGACGCGCTTTCATTCGAGGACGATCCCCGTCTTTCGGTCATGACCGTTTCGGAGGGTTCCGGAGCGGTTTCCGAGCCGCTCGCTGTCGACGACTGGCGGGACCCGGACGGCAGGCCCAGCGACCTCGAGTCGGTCTGTATGGTGCCGGGCAGGGAAAACGAGTTCCTCATCGCGGAATCCGGCTACTGGAAAGGGAAGTACGGCAGGCTGTTTCACATCCGGCTCGATCGAGTTTCCCGAAAGGCGGAAGTGCTCGGCGTAACGAAGCTGCCGAAGCTTGTCGACAACAATCCACAGCAGGTCGGCGACCAGTACGAGGGCATCGCCTGCATGGTCTCGTCCGGTTCGGGGCTCGTGCTCGTGCTCGGTGAGCGGGGCGGTTCGCCTGCATTCCCCTCGGGGGTGATTCGCTGGGCGAAGCTCGAACTCGAACCGTTGTCGCTGAGCTTCGCGAAGGAAGGGCTGGAGGGGCTGACGGTAGAAGCCCCGGGCGAGTGGAGCGATTCGCGGAAAAACCGGGATATTTCCGACCTGTATATCGATCCGCTCGGCAACGTGTGGGCTTGCGCCTGTGAGGATCCCGGTGACGCCGGTCCCTTCTATTCCGTGGTATTCAGAGTGGGCAGTATCGCTGCGGCCGGCCCGGCCCCGGTCGTCCTGGAGAGCGAGCCGGTTGCCGCCGCCCGGGTCGAGGGGCTGAAAGTCGAAGGGCTGGCGGAACCTTCCGCTGACCTTTCGGCGGGCGGTATGTGCATCGGTTCGGATGACGAAGTCTACGGGGGTGTCTGGAGAGCCCTGAGGCAGCATTGAATATGAACAAGGGGGAGGAAGCTGTGCCGGGAAAAAACGAAGAGACATGCCGGGAGCGGTGTTTCCACCCGGAGCTTGTCGAAAGCGTGAAAAAGGCCATGGGCGGGGAAGAGAAGCTTTTCGAACTGGCCGAACTGTTCAAGGCTCTCGGCGACAGCACGAGGATACGGATACTCAGCGCCCTCTGCCGTTCCGAACTGTGCGTCTGCGATCTCACGTCCATACTCGACATGAACCAGTCCGCGGTTTCACACCAGTTGCGCGTTCTCCGGGCCGGGAAGATCGTCAGGTCCCGCAAAGAGGGCAAGAACGTCTACTATTCGCTCGACGACCGTCATGTCGCGATGCTGATGGAGATCGGCCTGGAACATGTTTCCGAAAAGCCGGAATGAATTCTCTCTTTTTTCTGTTTTATATGAACAAGTAATCATTTATTAATATGTGTTGACGCAGATCCCGTGTTATGAATGCTGTATTTGCAACCGTTGTTTCGATTTTCGCGGCCTCCTGGAACGTGCTGCTCGAGTCAGCGCCCTGGATGCTTTTCGGTTTTTTTGTCGCCGGCCTTTTCCGTGCGTTTCTTCCCGCGGATTTCATTGCGAAACATCTCGGAGGAAACGGACTTTCCGGAATACTCAAGGCTTCGGCTTTCGGTGTTCCGGTTCCTTTGTGCAGCTGCGGGGTGCTTCCCGCGGCGGCGGGATTGAAGGAGCGCGGCGCCGGAAAGGGGCCGGTCGCCTCCTTTCTCGTTTCGACGCCCGAGACCGGGGTCGATTCCATGGCCGTGACCTATGCGCTGCTCGATCCGCTGATGACGGTGGTGCGGCCGGTGGTGTCCTTTTTCACGGCTATCGCCGCAGGCATGGCGGTCTCCTTCTCGGAACGGTTCGGGATGCAGGAATCTGCCCGGGAATCCGGTGTCGCGACTCGGGCGTGCAGCGGAAGTTCCTGCGGCTGCGGCGGCGGGAACGGGAAAACGTCGTCGAGGGAAAACGCGGTCGTGAAATTCCGTGGAGGCATGGCCTTCGCTTTCGGCGAGCTGCTCGGCGATATCGGCAAGTGGTTCCTGTTCGGCGTCCTGCTTGCCGGGTGTATCGCCGTTCTTGTTCCGCCCGACATGATGGACGGTCTGGCCGGGAACGAGTACCTCTCGATGATCGCGATGCTTGCCGTCGCCGTGCCGCTTTACGTCTGCGCGACGGCATCGACGCCCATTGCGGCGGCTCTCGCCCTGAAAGGCATTTCTCCCGGGGCGGCCCTTGTTTTTCTGCTTGCCGGTCCGGCGACCAACATAGCCTCCCTCACCGTGGTGTCGCGGCTGCTCGGGAAGAGAGCGGCCGTAGTCTACCTGTTCGTTATCATCGTCATGTCGTTCGCGGCGGGAGCGCTTGTCAATCATCTCTACGGCTATCTCGGTCTGGACATTACCGGCTGGGTGCGAAGCGGGATGCATCAGGAAAACGGCATCGTTCCGGTTGTTTCCGCCCTGCTGCTGCTCGCGCTGACAACCAGGGCGGTTTTTCAGGGAAAGGGCTGACAGGGGAAGGGAAAAGTCTTCTCCACTGGTTATTTTACCTCTAAACCAGACTCCCTGCCATGGCGTTCCGTGCATCCCATAGCGGTATCCCGGCGGTTTTCCTGATGCTGTTGCTCTGCGGCTGTGCATCGGGCGCCGCGACCGCACTGACGGATTTTCCGCAACCCCCGGTACGGCTGTTCTACATGACCGACCGCAACGACAGCGGCTCCCCGGAGCCCGGAGAACGCTACGGCGGCGGGCGCGGCGCGGTATCCCGAGGCGAATGCAGCGTTTCGTTTCCTCCGGACCATCGGATCGGCGAACTCGAAAGGCCGATCCTCAGGGAGGACGTTTCGGAGCATGTCGTACTCTCGGAACTTGACGTTCTGGACAAGGAACGGTTTTTCCAGGCTGTCGCGGAGGCCGTCGGCAGATCCCCCCGAAAACGCCTGCTGCTCTACGTGCACGGTTACAACATGACATTCGAGAAGGCGGCGCTCAGGATGGCGCAGGTCACCAGAGACCTCGGTTTCACCGGCTGCCCGGTGCTGTTCAGCTGGCCCTCGCGCGGGAAGCTGAGCGGTTACAGGCTCGACGAAGCGAGCGTCAAATGGTCGGAACCCCATCTTGCCGGACTGCTCCGGGACCTTTCCGGAAGATCGGGAGCCCGGCAGATTTTTCTCATCGCTCACAGCATGGGCAACAGGGCGCTGGTCAACGCTTTTCTCGGGCTGCTCGCCGAACACCCGGAATACAAGCCGTTGTTCGGGGGCGTGTTCCTGACCGCCCCGGATATCGACGCGCAACGCTTCAGGCGGGATATCGCCGCTGGACTCGCCGGATCGGGGGCCAGGATCACGCTCTACGCTTCCGGCGACGACAGGGCGCTGAAGCTTTCCAACAGGATACACGGCAAGCCGAGGGTCGGCTACGTCGACGGTATTCCCCTCGTCGTTCCGGGAATCGAGACGATCGACGCGACCGGGGTCGATACCGGTATGACGGGTCATTCCTACTATAACGATTCCCGTTCCGTTCTGTCGGACATGTATTACATTCTCAACGAGGATCTCGGGGCGGAGAAGCGATTTTCCCTCGAAGCGGTCGAAACCGTCGACGGCTGCTATTACTGGAGATTCAAGAAATGAGCACGGATGATCATGAAGGCGATTCTGTGGGACAACGACGGGCTGCTGCTCGACAGCGAGGCCGTGTTTTTCGAGCTTACCCGGAGCGTTTTTTCCGGGCTGGGTTTCGAGCTGACGACGGAGTACTGGGGTATGGAATACCTCAGCCGTGCAAAGCGCACCCGTCAGCTCGCCCGTGAACTCGGCATGGCTTCCGATCTTGTCGAAAAGGCCGTCGAGATGCGCGACCGCCGTTTTTTCGATGTCCTGCAGCGTCCCATTCCGTTGCGTCCCGCGGTGCGTGAAACCCTCGATGCGCTTTCCGGCAGGTTCCTCCAGGCCGTGGTTACGGGCAGCCCGAGAGAGAAAGTCGAGCTGATGCATCGCCACAGCGGTCTCGAAGGCTATTTCGACGAAGTGGTGACCCGCGATGACGTCGAGGAGACCAAGCCGCGTCCCGACCCCTATCTCGCAGCCATGAGGAAGCTCGGCCTGAAACCCGGGGAATGCCTCGCCGTCGAGGATTCCGAACGCGGTCTCGATTCGGCCCATGCCGCCGGTATCAGGTGTGTCGTCGTGCCGAATCCCCTTACACGCATGCAGCGATTCGAAAAGGCGCATGCCGTCGAAGACGATGTCTCCGGAGTCATGAAGCATCTGGTCTGACGGGATCCCTTCGGCGCGCCTGTGGTTATCGCTGCTCCAGGGGCTTTCCGTCCAGCTCTTCCGCGAGAAACCTTCCCGTGTGGGATGCGGCGGTTGCCGCAACGGTTTCAGGCGGCCCCTCCACGATCAGCTCCCCGCCGCCGTATCCCCCTTCGGGACCGAGATCGACGATCCAGTCGGCGTTTTTGATGATGTCGAGGTTATGCTCGATGACGATGACCGTGTTTCCCTTGTCGACGAGTTTCTGCAGCACGTCGAGCAGGTGCTGGATATCCTGGAAGTGCAGGCCCGTTGTCGGTTCGTCGAGGATATAGAGCGTTCTGCCGGTCTGGATCTTGGCCAGTTCGGCCGAGAGCTTTATCCGCTGGGCCTCCCCTCCGGACAGCAGCGGGGACTGCTGTCCGAGCTTGATGTAGCCGAGCCCGACGCTCTGCATGGTGGAAAGGATGCGTCTGATCCTCGGGAAATCGGTGAAGAACTCCCCGGCTTCCTCCACGGTCATGTCGAGCACGTCGGCAATGGATTTGCCGCGGTAGCGGACCTGCAGGGTTTCGCGGTTGTAGCGTTTTCCCTTGCAGGTTTCGCATTCCACGTATACGTCGGGCAGGAAGTTCATCTCGATCTTGCGCGTGCCAGCTCCCTGGCAGGCCTCGCACCGTCCACCCCTGACGTTGAAGCTGAACCGTCCGGGCTTGTAGCCCCTGATCTGCGCTTCGGGAAGACGTGCGAAGAAATCCCTGATGAAGGTGAACGCGCCGGTGTAGGTCGCGGGGTTGGAGCGCGGCGTGCGTCCGATCGGCGACTGGTCGACGCTGACGACCTTGTCGATCTGTTTCAGGCCGTCGATGGACTCGTACGGATAGGTCATGAGTTTCGAGCGGTAGAAATGCCTCGCCAGCACCGGATAGAGCGTTTCGTTTATCAGGGTCGATTTCCCGGAACCGCTGACGCCGGTGACGCAGATCAGGTTTCCCAGCGGGAAACGCACATCGATGTTTTTCAGGTTGTTGCCCCGGCATCCCGTGAGCGTGATGTAGTCGCTTTTCCGTCCGGCATCCGGGTGCTTTTCGGCTTTGACGCTCCTTTGGCCCTTGAGGTATGCCGCCGTGACGGAATCCTCGCCGAGTTCCGAAGCGGTGCCCTGGGCGACGATTTCCCCGCCGTGTTCCCCGGCTCCCGGACCGAGGTCGACGATCTCGTCGGCCATCAGCATGGTATCCTTGTCGTGTTCCACCACGAGCACGGTATTGCCGATGTCGCGCAGATGCAGAAGCGAGGCGATCAGCTTGTGGTTGTCCCGCTGGTGCAGCCCGATGCTGGGTTCGTCGAGCACGTAGAGCACGCCGCTGAGCTGCGAACCGAGCTGGGAGGCGAGCCGTATCCGCTGGGCCTCGCCTCCGGAAAGCGTCTGCGCGCCCCTGCCGAGGGTGAGGTAGCCGAGACCGACATTGATCAGAAATTCAATGCGCTTGGTGATTTCATGCAGCACCGGCGTCGCGACGAGCAGTTCCCTTTCGGTCAGTCCCGGTGGCAGGCCGAGGAAGAAATCGAGCGCTTCCTGCAGGGGGAGGGACTCGACCTCGTGGATGTTGCGTCCCTCGATCTTCACCTGGAGGCTTTCCCTGCGCAGCCGCGCCCCGCCGCATTCGGGACAGGGCATGCGCAGCATGAAGCTCTCCGCCCATTCCCGAACTTTCGGGGCGGCCGAATTTTTCAGGAGCTCCTCGACATAGGCTACCGCGCCGGGGAACTGCTGGGGATAGATGTGGTCCTTTCCCGCGTAGCTGTACGTGACGTCGATCGCGGTTTTTCCCGATCCCCGGAGCAGTACGTCGAGCGCCTCGGAGGGAATGTCCTTCACCGGCGTTTCGAGCGTGAAACGGTATTTTTTCGCGATGGCCCTGATGATATGCCAGAGATTCCGCTTGCCCGGTTTGCCGAAAGGTTCTATCGCCCCCTGTTTGAGGGAAAGGTTCCGGTCGGGAATCATCAGGTCGGCCGAGAGCTGCTGTATCTCCCCGAGGCCGTTGCACTCGGGACAGGCGCCGTAGGGCGAGTTGAAGCTGAAATTGTTCGGTGCGAGGGTGTCGATCGGCACCGAGCCGTCGGAATAGGCGTATTTCGTGCTGTAGAACTGTTCGGCGAGATCGCTTTCGTACGGGACGCAGATAACGGCGGACTTGTGCTCCGACATGCCCGTGGCGAGCGAAACGGCCTGTTTGAGGCGTTCACGGACACCGGGTCTGATGACCAGCCGGTCGATCACCAGCTCGATGGTATGGTTCCTGTAGCGCTCGAGCTGCATGCCTTTTTCCATCTCCCGGAATTCACCGTCCACCCGCACCCGCAGGAACCCTCTCTGAAGAAGACGCTCGAAAAGCTCGCGGTAATGACCTTTCCGTCCGGTGACCAGAGGGGAGAGCAGCTGCACTTTCGTGCCTTCAGGCAGGGAAAGGATTGCGTCCACGATGGAATCCTCAGACTGCTTCCGCAGCATTTCTCCCGTCGAGGGATCGTAGCGGCGTCCCGCCTTCGCATAGAGCAGGCGGATGAAGTCGTGTATCTCGGTGATCGTGCCGACCGTCGAACGTGGAGAACGGCTGGTGCTTTTCTGGTCGATGGAGATGACCGGGGAAAGCCCTTCGATGAAATCGACGTCCGGCCGTTCGATGTTGCCGATGTACTGTCTCGCGTAGGTGGAGAGCGTCTCCATGAAGCGGCGCTGGCCCTCGGCGTAGATCGTGTCGAACGCGAGGCTCGATTTTCCGGAGCCCGATATGCCCGTCACCACGACGAACCTGTTGCGGGGGATGTTGAGGGAAATGTTCTTCAGGTTGTGAACCCGCGCTCCCCGTATGCTGATATGGCTGTATTCTGACATGGCCGCTTCGATGCTCCTTTGCAAGAGGAGCTATATATCAAATCCCCGGCAAGAAAGCAAGGAGGGATAGGGGACCGATGCCGTACTGAGGCTTCCGACGACAAAAGCCGCACCGGAGAGATCCGGGCGGCTTTCGATTTTCGTCCTTCGCAGGCGTTCACATCAGCGCGATGCGCGCGGCCGCGAGTTTCGCGACGGGTATCCTGAACGGGCTGCAGGAGACGTAACTCAGCCCGATCTTGTGGCAGAATTCCACCGATGCCGGGTCGCCGCCGTGTTCGCCGCAGATGCCGAGCTTGAGGTTTTTCTTGACCTCCCGGCCCTCCTTTGCCGAAAGCTTCACCAGACGGCCGATACCGTCGAGGTCGATCGATTCGAACGGGTTGCGGGCGAAGATGTCGTAGTTGTGATAGGCGGGCAGGAACTGTCCCGAGTCGTCGCGGCTCATGCCGAGGCCCATCTGCGTGAGGTCGTTGGTGCCGTAGCTGAAGAAATCCGCGGCCTTGGCGATCTCGCCCGAAGTCAGTGCCGCTCTCGGCACCTCGATCATGGTTCCCACGAGGTACCCTACGCCGGTTTCCTGTTCGGCCATCACGCGTCGGGCGATCTTGTGGATGATTTCGCTCGTGATTTCCAGCTCCCTGACCGTGCTGACCAGCGGAACCATGATCTCGGGAACGATGTCGTGGCCTTCCTTCTTGATGCGGCAGGCGGCCTCGATGATCGCCCGGACCTGCATCGCGGGGATTTCCGGATGGATGATGCCCAGCCGGCAGCCGCGCAGGCCGAGCATGGGATTGAATTCGTGCAGGTTCTCGATGCGGTTTTTCACCTCGCCGAACGGTTTGCCGATCTTTCCGGCGAGCTCCTCGATTTCCCTGTCTTCCTGGGGCAGGAACTCGTGCAGCGGGGGGTCGAGCAGCCGTATCGTGACGGGGCGGGAACCCATTGCCCTGAACAGTCCGTAGAAGTCCTCGCGCTGGTAGGGCAGCAGTTTTTCAAGAGCCAGCCTGCGGCCGGTCACGTCGTCGGCCAGAATCATTTCCCGCATGGCGTCGATGCGGTCGCCTCCGAAGAACATGTGTTCCGTGCGGCAGAGGCCGATGCCTTCGCCGCCGAGCCTGACGGCGAGTTCCGCCTGGTCGGGCTGGTCGGCATTGGCACGGACCTGCAGTTTGCGGTACTTGTCGGACCATTGCATGAACTGGTCGAAAATTTTCCAGACGGGGGCATCCTCCGGATCGAGCGTTCCGTCGGCAAGCACCGCAATCACTTCGGAATTTTTCGTCAGGATTTCCCCGGCGATCACTTCGCCGGTCGTGCCGTCGAGAGAGAGAGCCTCGCCTTCCTTCAACACGATATCCTTTCCCTCGATGCGCAGCTCCCCTTTCTTGTAATCGATTTCAAGCGCTCCGCAGCCGGCCACGCAGACCTTCCCCATCTGACGGGCGACCAGGGCCGCGTGCGAGGTCATGCCGCCCCGTTCGGTCAGGATGCCCTCCGCGAGGGACATGCCCTTGATGTCCTCGGGGGAGGTTTCGATTCTCACGAGAATGACCTGTTCTCCTCGCTCCCGAGCCTCCTCCGCGGCCGCGGCCGTGAAATAGAAGTTGCCGGTCGCCGCGCCGGGGCCCGCGTTGAGGCCGGTGGCCAGGAGCCGGCCCTGGTCGATCGCAGCCTGCTTCCCGTCGAGATCGAACACCGGCCGGAGCAGCTGGTTGAGCTGTTCGGGTTCGATGCGCCGCAGGGCTTCCTTCTCGTCGATCAGCCCCTCCATGCACATGTCGTAGGCGATCCTGATCGCCGCAAGGCCTGTTCGCTTGCCGACCCTGCACTGCAGCATGAAGAGCTTGCCGTTCTCGATGGTGAACTCTATATCCATCATGTCCCGGTAGTGCTGCTCGAGGCGCGTGCGGATATCGTCGAGCTGGCGGTAGATATCCGGGTTTTCCTTCTCGAGCTGTGCGATCTTGAGCGGGGTTCTCGTGCCGGCGACCACGTCCTCGCCCTGGGCGTTCATGAGGTATTCGCCGTAGAAAACGTTTTCTCCCGAAGCGGCGTCCCGCGTGAAGGCCACGCCGGTCCCGGAGGTCTCGCCCATGTTGCCGAACACCATCGCCTGCACGTTGCAGGCCGTTCCCCAGTAGCCCGGAATGTGGTTCAGCTTGCGGTAGACGATCGCCCGTTCGTTGTTCCAGCTTTCGAACACCGCTCCGACCGCTCCCCGGAGCTGTTCATGAGGGTCTTCGGGGAAGTCCTTTCCGGTGTGTTCCCTGATGGCGGCCTTGTAGGCGTTGACGATCTCGCGGAGGTCGCCCGCGTCGAGATCGGTATCGAGCCTGACGCCGAGGGCTTTCTTCCATTTATCCAGGATCTCCTCGAAAGGGTCGATATGCTTGCTGTCGGCAGGCCGAAGGCCGAGCACCACGTCGCCGTACATCTGGATGAAACGGCGATAGCAGTCCCATGCGAAACGCGCGTTGCCGGATTTTTCGGCAAGCCCTTCCACGGTCTTTTCGTTGAGCCCGAGGTTCAGGATGGTGTCCATCATGCCCGGCATGGAAGCCCGCGCACCAGAACGCACCGAGAGCAGGAGAGGATCTTCCGGGTCGCCGAACCGTTTGCCCATTTCGGCTTCGACCTTTTTCAGGGCGTCGGGAATATCCTTGTCGAAAAGCCCCCCGGGATAGGTTTTTCCCTGGTCGTAGAAATAGGTGCAGACTTCGGTCGAGATCGTGAATCCCGGAGGGACGGGAAGGCCGATGTTGGCCATTTCCGCGAGGTTCGCACCTTTGCCTCCGAGAAGGCTTTTCATCGATGCGTCTCCGTCCGCCGATCCTCCGGCGAAACTGTAGATGTACTGTTTACCGGATTGAGCCTGAATGTCGAGTTGCGATGTTGGCATGAGTATGGTCGTGGAAAGTGTTTGATCAGCAAGGAAAAATAGTTCCGGGGAATCTGTGCCGGGAAACCTGATTTTTCTACCTTTGTTGAAAGGAAATTTAATACAAATCCGCTGTCCCGATAAAAAGGAAATGGCGGATTTACAGGGATTTTTCCATGGAACCCGTACTTTTTTTCATGCAGGTGCTGCGCATTGCCGTGCCTTATACGCTTACTTCCGTCGGGGCCACTTTTTCAGAACGGAGCGGGGTCATCAACCTCGCACTCGAAGGACTGATCCTGGCGGGGGCCTTCGGCGCGGCCGTGGGGCAGCATTTTTCCGGGTCGGCATTTCTCGGCATACTGCTGGGGGTCGCCCTCGGCCTGCTGGTCGCTCTCCTGCATGCATTCGTCACCGTTTCCCTCAAGGCGGATCAGATCGTGACCGGTATCGCGATCAACATTCTCGTCATGGGCTCGACGCGCTTCGGCCTGAATCTGCTTTTCGGCAGTTCCATGAACTCCGAACGCATCGACGGCATTGCGGCCGCAACGGTCTTCCAGGACCCGATATTTCTCCTGGCGGTCGCTTCCGTCGCCATCGGGCATCTCGTGCTGTTCAGGACCCCTTTCGGGCTCAGGCTGCGTGCTACCGGCGAAAGCGCCGAAACCGTCGATGCGGCAGGCGTCAGCGTTGTCCGCATGCGGTATGCGGGAGTGCTGATCTCCGGAATGCTTGCCGCGCTCGGAGGCGTGTTTCTCGCTTTCCAGCAGCACAGCTTCACGGACAACATGTCGGCCGGAAGAGGCTACATCGCGCTGGCGGCCATGATCATCGGCAAGTGGACCCCCGTCGGAGCCGCGCTCGCGAGTCTCCTGTTCGCCGGGGCCGAGTCGCTCGAACTCTGGCTGCAGACCGGTTTCCTGCCGACACAGCTTGT